>JACCDY010128474.1_pt1 | contig 270442 bp, 225 predicted proteins | sample 7446391 | NCBI WGS metagenome assembly JACCDY01 (sample SAMN15323451, study PRJNA562643) | freshwater metagenome | isolation source: river surface water | place: USA:Blue River Watershed | collected 2017-08-18 | reverse complement strand
TAGATGTTAACAACGGAGTTAGAGCTGGTACCGATGTATCTGGATACATAGGATGAGCTGGAAGCGTTGTATAATCCGCAGTCAACTTGGAGGGTAGCATTATCAATACGGGAGAAGTTGCAGGTACCAGTGGGTTGGTGGTCTTCGGCTCTGAGAGCGAAAGAGTAAACGTTGATACCGTCAGCAGGGGTATTGGTAAAGTGTTGAGCAGGTTGGACATAGTTGAAGTAGTTACCATCACGGGCTTGGAATCTATCGTGACCGTTAAGTTGGAGCTTAGCGTTAACACAAGGATTGTCAGAGCCATCAATGAAGTTACCATAGTTGTGGTAGTCAACGACGCTGAGGGCGAAAGCGTTGAGCATACCAGCAGGGACACCCATAGCAACAAGTTGGTCGACAGTCATAGAGATGTCTTCCATGGTGAGGTCATTGCGGGTGACGATGGCGTTTTCTAAGAGGTTGTCAGCAGAACTGGCAATTTGAACAGCACCGTTGGCAGCAATGGCGGATTGGGCAACGAATTTAACTTCGAATTTGTCCCAAACACCACCAGTAGGTCTGGAGGGTTCAACTAAGTCACCAACAGCAACAGGGGCAGTGCAGTTAGCAACAATAGAACCGTTGGCTAAGGTGGCAGCACCTTGGGAGCCAGCGCAAGCAAGGACCTTAGCGAAGCGGTCACGAGCAGCGTTCCAGTTACCATCGAAAGCGTGAGCGATCCATTTGGTGCGGTTCATGTGGCGTTCAAGGTGAGGAGCCCAGATGAGGTATTTAGAAGGATGGTTGAAGTTAAGTCTGTATTTGTTGGAAGCGGCAGTTAAGGATTCAGCACCAGTGAATTGGAGTTGTTCAATGAGGTATTCGTGGGAAGCTTGAGCGAATCTCTTGCGTTCTTCGGAATCTAAGTAAACATAATCAATTAAGAGGTAAGAATCAGCCATTAAGTTAGAGAGTTGGGGAGCTTGAACGCCAGCATAGTTGACGCAAGCAAGGGCATCTCTGAATTTAAGGGTGACGCGGACGTCGTGGTATTGTACCTTTGTGTTACTATAATTTTTAAAAATTATAGCCGGTTATAAAACCGCCTTATGTTTCCATAAGGAGCAGACTGTATCTTAAGCCTAGAATTTAAAATTCTAAACCCAAAACCTTACAGTCGTTGAGCCTTCTTCTTCTTAAGATTGTAAAAAGAAGCTTGGTTGCGGATTGTCCATTTTACTCACATATGTGAGTGCATCTATGAGGTTTTTACCTTGGTTTAATTAAAACACGTCTGAGTTTTTTTCTCTCAGCCATTCAAATATCATTATTTGAACTTGGTACTCATAACTTTAGGAGTTTCCCGCAGTTTGGTTTTGTCGCATCTTATCGATACTAGCATTTATGGAACAATAATATCACTTAATTTATTGTTTACACACCATTAAATAGGTTATCTCAGCTTATGTGTAATTTTGCTGAGTATAATGCTTTTCAGCCCAACGTTTAGGCAATAAGGGGGAGTGCACGATTTGTACCCTGTCTTTCGACATATTTATATGATAACCCATCGGAATTATCAAAAGGGTCTAGACTATATCTTAAGCATGAAAATCAATTAAGTTTTCACACCCAAAGCCATTTAGTCGTTGAACAGCATTCATTTACATGTGAATGTAAAAGAACTTGGCTGCTGATTATCCATTTGCTCACAAATGTGAGCGGAATCTGAGGAGTTTTCACCTTGGCTTAATAAATTAAGCACACCTGAGTCGTTTTCTCAGCCATTCAAATATTACTATTTGAACTTGGTATCCATCAGCTTTAGGATTTTCCAGCAGTTTGACTTTGTTGCATTAGTTTTAAAAAACTAATACTAGTGTCTACGGTTTTAATAAGTTAACACACCGTAAAATTAGTTGTCCCATCTTATGTGTTGATTTAATGGGAATGACACTTTTCTGTCCTAGCAATTAAGACCATTATTTCTGTTGAACCAGAATTGTAAAGGAATATACATTTGGTAAGCATTAGTGGCGTTGGCATTAACTGAGGTGAGTTCAGGAACATCACCAATCATCTTGGCATAACCACGAACTTGACCAGCTTTGTGGGTAAGTTCGTACCAGATGTTGAGCCAATCACCGTATTGTTCATCGATTTTGGATCCACCAATTTCGATTTTAACGTTTTCGATCATAGCGTGACCGAGTCTGTTAACGTAACCCCAGGCAATTCCACCTGCGGATTGAGCGTTTAATTTAACAGCAACGTACATGTTGGTGATAAGATCACCGTTTCTGTTGATGTTGCAAGTAACAGTGCGACCGAAGTCTGCGGCACCATTCCAAGTTTGTTGGATGGGCTCTACACTGAAGTTGGTATGACGTCTGTCGAAAAAATACCCTACCTTTCGGTATATTTATGATGTGAATACATCGGGTCTAGACTATATCTTAAGCTATTAATTTTATGATGAATTAATAACCCAGAACCATATAGTCGTTGAACTGCACACTTAAATACATCTAAGTGCTTGGCTGCGGATTTCCCATTGTAACATTTATAGGATTTTTACCTTGGCTTAATGAATTAAGCTCATCCAAGTTTTTCTCTTGGCCATTTAAACATTACTGTTTAAACTTGGTACCTATAACTTTAGGGGTTTCCCGCAATTTGATTCTGTTGCTATTCGTTTAGGTGGTGATAAACAAATAACTAGTATCTGTGGATTTATCTATTAAATAGATCTACACACCATCAAATTGTTTGTCCTATTTACTTGTGTAGTTTTCAATAGGAATGATACTTTTCCGTCCAACAGTTTAGACGACTTTGAAGAAGGTAATTTGAGGGTTACCAGAACGGTTGTTCCCTAAGGTTTCCCAAAGGGCCGGACTATATCTTAAGCATTAGAACATTTAAGTTCATAATACCCATTTCCATTTAGTCTCTGGACTGCACACACAGATTTTATACATTATAATCTATATGCTTGGCTCAGCGCTTATCCATTTCATTAAAACATGTTAATGTTTTAAATCATACACCAGATTTTTACCTTAGAACCAAGTAATATGGTTCAAACCCCAGTTCACTTCTCTGGGCCGTTCAGACATTAATGTCTGAAGTTGGTACTGGATTTAAAGATAAAAAATTATTTTTTTTCTTTTCAATATTTGCAATAAAAGTTAAATCAATTTTACAACTTTTTGAGTTGTTTTTACTTTTTTCTAGGGGACATATGTTATACCAAACAAAACATTTTTGGATATTTTCTGGTTTTGAAAAATCGAAAGAAGCACATGGTATTATATGGTCAAAATCCCAATACGTACCATGGTTATTCCAGTTCATTTTTTCATCAAATTGAAATGTAATCCATTTTTTAAAATAATCTAATGGAACTCCTAAAAAATTAAGAATTTTAGAATATTTTTTATGTTCTTTTACTGTTTTAGTAAAACGACTTCTAATTATTTTTTTAATTCTATAATTCGTATCAGTTGCGTATCGTTCTCTTGATAATTCATTAGCTCGAGGGTTATAAGATAATTTGTATTCTTTATACCAGTCTTGATTATTTTTAAACCATTCTTTTTGTTTTGTACTAATTAATTCTTTATTATCAGCTCTATATTGAGACGCATAATTGTTTAGACAGTTTTTACATGTTCCATGTAAAATTTTTTTCTCTTTATTTCTAAAAGAAAAATTGTTTAACTCTTTTGTTTGTTCGCATTTATTGCATTTTTTACTTGTCATTATTAAATAAATTTATTTATCTTTAAGTGTTGTCTTTAGGAACTTGCCTGAATTTGGAAATGTTGCATCAGTTTAATTAAAAACTAATACTAGTAGCTGTGTTATATGTTTGAAAAACATATGGAATTACACTAAAAGGTTTATCTTAACAAACAATTCCAATTTGTTAAGCATGCTACTTTTCTACCCATCTAGTCTAGGTAAACATCTTGCGAAAATCTTTATGGTTTCCCATAAAGTCTGACTATATCTTAAGCCTTATTTTTAATAAAGCCGAGTACCATTTAGTCGATGAACTGCACACAAAAATTTAAACAATACATGTTACAATAATATTTGTGTTTGGCTGCTGATTACCCAATATTTAACATTTTTACCTTTGGCTCATTAAATGAGCACATCCAAGTTTTTATTCTTGGCCAGTTAATTATTACTAATTAACCTTGGTAGTTAAATCTTAAGGGAGTCCCAGCAATTTGATACTCTTGCCATTCGTTGTAGTAATATTAATTACTAGGTGGTGCACGAATGACTAGCAGGTTATATGATGATATTAATATCATCCAAATATTTACATCGATTTATCTACTATAGTATATCTGGAACTATAATAGCGACCTACTGTTGGTGCCCAAGAGTTAAGCACCATAGGCTACGAGTTGCATTAAACCACCACCGGACATTTAGATATATAATTTGGAGTAGAAAATTTTTTTAATAAATTATTTTTTAAAAAACGCTCTTTGAAGTTTTAAATACTAAATTTTAATAATTTATTTCCACTTTTTTTTGTAAAAATTATATTTTCTATAGGTTTTTTGCCAAAACTTAAAAATTTTTTATCCAGATTTTTTATTGAATTTTTATAATATTTATTTAAAGTCTTTTTATTTAATAACACTAATAAGTGGATGTCAAGTTCAAAGGGTTCTGGCAATACATCTAAGTATAAGAAAAACAAACAAGCATCAACAAAAGAATCAGGTACTGTTGATGATAAACACAGACTTATGGTAAAACATTTTAACGAAAAACGCAATGTGAAACAGGATTTGCTAGACCAAATTTCTGTAATAACCGTGGAAATAAAAGCTATGGAAGAAAGAAGAGAAAGCTTTACATTATCAGATATTAAAAATCGTGCTGGTTTGTTAAATAAAAAAGAGCAATTGGAACACGAATATAATACTATTAAAAATAATTTTGATGAAATGGATTACTATGATAATGCTGGTGACATTATATCAGATTATTATGAAATGAGAGACACCAAAGAAACACAACCAAAAGAAACGAAAAATATTTTGGAATTTTTATGTAAAAAAGATAAAAATCCAATGACCCAAGGTGAAGCAAAGCCAGCAACTAGGGCAAACTTATTTGAGAAATATTGTCAACGGGTTGAAGGAATTAGAGTGGTTCAAGATGATGGTTCCAATCGTATAAAATATTGTGATGAATGTAAAATAGAAAAAATATTGGATATGGCTGAAAGTGCATATATTTGTCCATGTTGCGGTGACAGTGAAATGATTATATTGGATGAAGACAGACAAATTAAAGATTACAGTCCATACCGTCGTTTAAATCATTTTAGAGAATGGCTTAATCAATTTCAAGCCAAACAAAGCCCAGATATTCCGGAAAATGTTTTTGTGGATATTGTTAAAGAATTAAATAAAAAACGAATTACTGATTTGGCAACATTAAATAAAAAGAAAATGAAAGCAATATTAAAGAAATTAGATTACAACAATTACTATGAACATGTTGCATACATAATTAATAAATTAAACAATTTACCCCCACCTAAAATTACTCGTGATATGGAAAAATTATTTATTTCCATGTTTTTCAAAATACAAGAACCATGGGAAATGTACAAACAGGCAGAACGCAAAAACTTTTTGTCTTATTCGTATGTGTTACATAAGTTTTGCGAGTTACTAGAATTGGACCATTTGTTGGAATGCTTTCCATTACATAAAGACCCCGATAAAATTATGGAAAATGACCAAATTTGGGAGAAGATTTGCAAACATCTTAAATGGGAGTATATAAGTTCATTTAAATAAATTCAGTATAATGATTGTTGTCTATTATTCCTTGACTAATTTTTTGAGCATAGTTTGATACATATGGATAATGTACATTTAATTTTATTTTTTCATTAAACTTTACTACTAGTTCAGAATTTATAATTCCAATAGTTAAAACCCAATCAACAAAACCTTTACTATCTGGTTCAACTTTACGAAAAAATATATCACATCCAAGTCTTGATATTTTAGCGCGATAACCATCGGGTCCATCTGTTAATTTTAATTTATTATTTATGCTTAATTTAATTGATTTTTGTTGTTCCGCTAAGGTTTTTATTTGTTCAATTATTGTGGGCTTTAATTCTTTGGTTACATTTATTAGTTCTAATTTAAGGCTTGATATTTTCCAACTTATGGTATCAATTTGATATTCAAGACTTTTTATTTGGTTTTGTGTTTCAATTATTGCATTAGCAAAGTCAAATATTTTTATAAAAGACTTGTCATTTTGATTCATTGTGTGTGTAAAATATGTGGACATACACTAAATCTATTTAACAAAAAATTAATGAAAATTCAATTTTTATTTTAAATTTTTAATTTTCAATGAAATAAAACCTATTTAATATTAATAATGAATCATATATTACATAATATTGCTTTAATTATACTAGGGTTAGGAATAATACTAATTACAGTATACATTACAAAGGCTACATCGAATGGATTTAAAACAACCGATGTGATATTAATGGAACAACAAGAATTAGAAGCTCGTAGACGTGGATTAAAACCAACTGAATCAGTTTATGATTTTAGACCAAGTCGGGTTTATAAGAAAATGTTTTCAGACCCATCAGTTTGGTTAGGTTATGGGGATTTTGATGAAAATGAAGTTAAAGAAAAGATATATGTGAAATCAGCTTAATATATTTTTTTTAAGTTGTAAAAATTTTTGAATTTTACTTAAAGGTTTACTAACTAATATTTTTAATGTCCAAAGTAGATTATTTAACCGAAATAATTTCAATGTTACCTCCTAACCAAAAATTTGTTTGTCTAAGTTTCGTTACCGACAAAGAAAATAAACTCACTATGACTGGTATTAGATTTGGTGGAGCTTATGGAACCTACGAAGAAGCTTGTGAACAAGCTAAAAAGCTTCAATCAATTGACCAATATTTTAATGTTTATGTTGGCGAAGGCGGTAAATGGCTTCCATTTGACCCTAATCCTGATTCTGAAGCAGTTTCTAGTTCTGTCTATGCGGATGACCAACTTAATAACATGATGAAATCATACATGGAAAACCAAGAAAAGGCCAAGGTTTATCACGAACAACGTAAACAAGAATTGGTTAGACAAAACATTTTAGAAAATCTTCAAACTCGTCATGAAAACTTGGATGAGCTCAATAAGAAACTTAAAAAGGCCAAGAAGAAGGAACACACTGAAGAAGCTCAAGCAATTGAGCAAAATATTTTATCAATTGAAGAACAAATTAAAAAGATGGAAGAAAAGAAAGTGGAATTAGATGCTCAAATTGAAGATTTGTCTAACCAAGTTAAGGCATATGGTTCAACTCAAGGTTATAATCCTGCAGGTCCCGCAAATCCTTCAGATGTTAACCTTTAAATTTAATTAACTCTAATTTAAAATAAATCATTAATAGTAATTATAAAATTATTATTAATATTTAACTTTTTCAACAAGAACACGAACAGTATTTTTTCTTTTAGATACTAAATCGGCAGGGTTGAAAACTTCAAGTCTTCTATTCCAGTCTTTATCGTATGCTCTATCATGGTATTTGTGAAACTTATTGCAACCGATTTTAAATGTTGGAACAGTTTTAGCTCTATACCAAAATACTTTATCGGTGAGATTTTTAGAATGAACGCGATTATTAATAACCATGATACCATAGTTTTCGGTGATATCGGTAAAAACTTGTTGAAAAATATCAAAAGTTGGAAACATACCAGCATAATGTTCATATAAGCGTTTTCTGTTGGAAATAGTATCTTCAGCCAATAAGAAAATATAGTCAAAATTGGATCTCATTTCAGGAGGAATACCAACAGAATACTGCATTGTTAAAATAAATGATAAGTGGTGATGACGACCATTAAAAAACAATTCAAGAATATTAGGGTCTTTTAACCATGTACCTTTAGAACTCATACAATCATCCATAATTAACATTACGGAATCATTTTTGGCTTTTTTGCCATTTTTAACTCTTTTTTTATTATCTTCATTCATTTTTGCCTGTCTTTCATATACTCTTGTAAGAATAGATGAATCATATTCAGAATAAATGTATGAATCGGGGATAAATTCAGAATAAAAAGAGTTGAGTTTTTCGGTTCTACTGATAGCAATAGCAGATGCTATATTTCTTTTTTGGTACATGATTTCTCTTGTTAAGAAAGATTTACCGGTAGCACGTTTTGCAATCATAGCAATAGTACAGTGATCAACCATTTCATGAATTTTGAAAGGTTTAATAGGTAATCTTGTTGCTCCAAATCCTACTTCTTTTGTTGCCATTACATTAGGCTAGATATTTTTTATATTTGATGTTTATTGTAATCTACTTACAAATGAAGTTTTGTGTTAATCAAACTTGCTAATTCATCCATTTCTTCTGATTTGGCTATATTATTAACATTAGATAAGTCATTATTATATAAAATATCTTTCACAACCCAAGATTTTCCAGTTGGTTTTTTTGCAATTTTTTGCATTAAATGGCTTGCAGTTGTTAGGTCAATCTTCTTAAAATCAAATGGTATTATTTTAAGAGGACCTGAGGAATAAGTTTTAACGGGTTGTTTTGGAGAATTATAATCAGCAGATTGTTTAGATTGAACTACCATTTTAAATTAAATTAAGCTAGATATTTTTTAAAGTGGAACTGATTTGTTTTTTCTTAGATAATCCGATAAATCCAAATAAAATATTTTTTCATTTATTGTTGTACTTGGTGATTTTAAATTAATTACAATAAATTTATCATATCTGGTATTTTCCAATAATATTTCATTAAATATTCTAATGTTTTGGATAAAATTTCCAAATAACTTATAATATTTTTTCTTTTCAACATTATGTATTAAGGACCCAATAATTGCATAATCTGTATGGGGAACAAGTTTCGCAATTTTTTTTGTTTCTGTTAAAGACCAACATATGCTTAAGTTATTAGATTTTTGGTTTGTAAACAACTCGTATAATGATTCTACATACTTGTTTTGTATCATGCATTGGTCAATAAATAACAAAACTGAACTATTTGTTTTCCTATTGAATTTTTTATTGTTTTTACAAATAAGCTTATGTCTTTTTTCAACACGTTCAGCAAAAGCAGGTTCATATGATGAATATATAAACTTGTTATCAGTTATATTTAAATATGTATTTTGATTTAATGGATTTCTTGCCATGGCAACTTTAACAATTGGTTGAAATGCTTTACATTTGGTAATAACATTAAGAAACCAACAAAAAGCATCATTGCCGTAAATATTTGTATAAATACACGTGGGATGATTTAACTTGTTTAAATCAAATGGTTTAATATTATATTTGCTATGTGAATTGTATGACATATTTATTATAAAATTCCAGATAAAAAATTGAAAATATAAATTGATATTTTATTATTTAATTCTATTTAATGAATCATGTTTATTGTATAAATCAAATTAACCCAGTCAATTTAAAATTAGAAAAAAAAAGTGGAGAATATTTTGTTAAAAAAACTTCTCGTGATATACAGGAAACAATTAATAAAATTTTTTTTGTTTTACCCAAAGTTAAATCTGCATGGGAATTATTATACAACTTAAATTCCAATGAAAAAAATAATTGGATTGAATTACATGAAAATTTAATCCCATTATTTAGAAAGGATAGTTTTTATAGCTTGGTAGGTCACGAACCTTATTATCCTCAACCAACTCCAAATTGTCGCTATTATATTAAACCAAATGATGGGTCTTGTGGAAAAGGAATTCAAATTGTAAATACAAAACCTGATAAACCTGATGAATCTTGTATTGTATGTCCAGAAATTATTCCTCAATTAATTATAAATTCTGATGGTACCAAATACAAGTACGATTACAGGGTTTGGATTGGAATAAAGGGGGATTTAGATTTTTATGTATGCCCCACATTAATTAAACGAATAAGTACAATACCTTTTAATATTAACGAAATAGCAGGTTCGTTAACAAACACATCACTTTATTCAGAACAATTTAATTGTCAAGATGAGGGCTTATACAAACAGATTTGTCTGATAGTAGCAAATGTGCTAACAAAGTTAACACCTAATACTAATGATAAACAAGTCATGTTAACTGGATGGGATTTTATTATTGGGGAACATGGAGATTTGTTTGTACTTGAAGTTAATTGTAGTCCAGGTATAAATATCCTACATTCAGAAGTAATCATAGAGTATTTAACATGGTTATCTCAATAATAAATTTGTTTAATTATTAAATGGAATTAAAAGTTTAAGAATAAAAAAATCAAATAGTTGGTAAAACTTTAGATGAAGCAAATCACATAGTAACAAAAGTTATTCAATTTGGTTAATATGGGATTTTATTTTTGTTTTTACAAGTCCGGTCAGGTAACGACAAAGATTTTTTATTTAAAAATCTGGTTTGGCTTAAAAAGCCTACAAGGACTTTTTTTTAAAAGTCCGGTAAGTCAGTAAAAATTTGTTGTTCGCTAATTATATTCTTACCGGATTGTCTAGCTAAATCAACAGGTGAAAATTTAGGGGCTTGACTAATGACTTGGCTACCTGGGTTTACTGGGTTAATTGGTTCACCGGCAGTAAAAATAGCGATTTCCCCAATAACTGATTCACAAGATTCTCCGGACACAGTGGAAATTATTTCTGGGATATTGATTACAAAACCAACTATTGCACTAACAAGAATGGGGAACTTATATTGTTCATAAAACGTGTCTCTTGTTTTATTATGCTTTTTATCATCAACATTTTGAAACCATAGGATGATTAAAAATGTTCCAGCAATAATAATTATCTGTTTTAGAATTAAATCCATTAAAATAATAAAGAAAATAAAAATATTTAATTTGAAATAGATTATTTTTATCTTCGTCTAAAATTGATTAAAATATTAAATTAATTTTTAAACAAAAATTTCTAGGACAGTATATAGGAAATGACTCAAATTAAACAATCACACTTATCGCATGTTCAAAGATTAACTAAATATGTGTTAATGGGTTTAATTGTTGTGATAGCAACAAGATATATTCCAGATAACATTATTCAAACAAAGGAAATTATAATGATTGGTGCAACTTCTTCAATTGCATTCGCTATATTAGATATGATATCTCCGGCAATTACAATCCAACAATCACAACAAGCCAATTCTGAACAACCAACAAAGGCATTAGTTGAAGCTTAAATTTTATAAATGTTAGATAAACTTTTATAAAATTGCTAAATTTGCTTAAAATTGCATATAATTGTTAAAAAACTTTTTCTTGTCTTTTGAATTTTTATTTTCAGGTTTTTGTTGACCTGATTTGCCTTGAACATTAGAATTGGAGAAAATTTCTTGGTATTTGTTATCATTATCCTCTTGACTATAATTTAAGCTGGTTTCAAGGTCCGAATCAGTAGCTAAGTCTTTTTGAAGAATTTTTTTAATTTTGTCATCAATTGATTCAGGATTTTTTGCTCCGGTATCTTTGCCAGGTTTAATTGATTCTTCAAGGTTTTTAATTGATTGTTTAATGTTGGCCATGGAATCGGAACTTGATGTGTTTGAGTTTTTGTCTGAACCGGATAAAGTATTAACTGGTGAATTTTTATCGGTACTTAGCAAAGAAGCAACATCAGATGATGTTAAAGAATTTTGGCCAATAATGTTTAATATTCTTGACCCAATAGTTTTTTCGTCAGTAGATTGTTGATTAGTAGGTGCGACTAATCCATCAGCTGGTTTGGGTGTTTGGATAGGAGAGTTGTTTCTTACATCTGAACCTGAATAATTAATTTCAAGAACTTTGTCATCTGCCAAGTCTTTTTTAATTAATTTAGTAAGATTTTTTTCTTCAGCATCAGATATTGCTTTATCAAAATTGTCATCCATATTATTTAATTCCATTTCTTCTCCAAGATAAATTTGTAAAATATGTTTAACTGGGAGTAACTTACGGATTGCTTCTTTAATACAGTCTTTAATAATGCCCATACAATCACGTTGGTTACGTTTGATTTCAATAGGTGGGTAGTTGTGGTAAAGCAAATAAGGGTTGTTCCAAATTTCGCGAGCACATTCAATATATACTTTATGAATAAAATCATTAACATTTATGTTTTGATAAAAAGTATTGTCAAGTTTAGTTTGTGTTTTAACAGTAGGATTATACATCAAAACCACAAGATTTGCTTTTAACGTAGCTTTAATTAAGTCATTTAACCAGCCATAACTATGTGAAGAATTAATGATACGATTAGTTTCTTTTTCAATAATAGTTTGGTTCCATTTTGGAATTCTTCGTAAAAATGTTTGGAAAATTTTAAGGACATCATCAGTTCCTGCAATTTCTTTAGCTTCTTTATAGATAGACAAAAGTCCCTCAAAAATTAATGGGGTTAATATATTAATAAGATGTGTAGTATATTCATTTTTTGTTTCAACTAAAAAATTTAACATGGGATTATATTATATTTGTTTAGATTATTTTTATTGATGAAAATAATTTTACGTTTATAACTAATTAATTGCCTTGGATTTAATGATTATATATAAAAATATTCCATAAAAATTTTTAGCAAAAATATCAAGAATGTTATAACTAGTATTTTTATTTTCAAAATCAAATACAGCAGCAATTCCATATAATGACCAAAATATAAACATTGGCCAATATAATTTAAGCCCTTGGGATGACTTAATTGCAAAATTTGCATATAACTGTTTAAACACATAAGCAAAAAATATAAATCCAATTGTTGTAGTGTATTTTATACTAATTACATTTATTTCTCCAAGATAACCAAATAATAACATTAACCAGTTACCAATAATAATTTTTAAAATATTATTTTTTTCAGACATTATTAGAGAGTAAAAATCAATTAATTCACCTTTGATTGATGCTTCTTGGTATTTTAAAAAACAAATTGTTGATATAAGCATAGTTGGTGTTGTAATAAACCAATCAAAATATCTAATTGAAGTAATATTATTTGATAATGAATTATTAGTAATATTATAAACCAAATACAAATAAAATATAAATTCAATTAGTTGAACAATTGTTTCAAGCCTAAGTGCTGATTTAAGAATTTTGTCTTTTTTATCAAGTTTATAATTTAAACCATAAATTCCATAAATTCCAGTTACAAACTGAATAATAAGGGATGAATACGATGAAATATGTAACCAATTCATTAAATTAAATTATAATTTAATTTACTAAATTTTAAAAAATTATTAAATTTCTGAAACTTATTGTGACCCACACATTTGACTACCAGAATTTCCACCACGGTTAGCTAAATAATTAAAATCATCCTTGCTAACACATAAGCATCCACTACCATTACCAAAATTACAAGACATATTTGAACCGATGTAATTTTTAAGTTGATCTTCGGGAATTTGTTTTTCATTCAAGTCATGAGGAACAGGCCATTGTGAAAATTTGCAACATTGTTTTGAACACATGTTTTTATCAAGCTTAACAATTGGTTCAGTATTTATCAAGTGTTCTTTAAGTCTAGCTTCTTCGGAAGCATTTGCTTTGTCTAACATTGGCATAATAAAAACAAAGAAAATAACTGCACCTAGAATAACAAGTAAAAGTACATTGTTATCTGATTTTTTAAATAGTGATTCCATTATATATATAGTATTAGATTTTATATATTTTAATTAATTTTTTCTGGTTATATATAATGAAATTGTCAGAAAAAATAGAAAAAAAGTACGAACAAAAAAATAAAGAAATTACAAAAATATTAAATCCAAAAATCCAATATAAAATTGACTTTTTAAAAACAGGCAAAAATAAACAAATTGGTATTTTTGATGGTAAAAACCCAATTATAATAGGAGATTATTGGTTTTATGGAATTTATCAAGCCCACACAAAATTATGGATTTGGGCAAGTTCAATTCCTGGAGTTGATAAGTCTCACATTAGAAATATAAATAGATTAAAACAATCAGCACATTTGTTTGAAGCAGATTCAGATGATAAAATTAATTTTTATTACCAATTATTAACACAAGATGTTGTACAAATTCCAAATGAAAAATTATTAGTTTGGATTAGTGATTTACTGTTGTATTTGTCTGATGACCTGTACTGCTTTACACCAACAAATAATGAATCAAATACACAATTTATTACTTTAGCAAAAATTAATCAAAAATATGTATAATGTAACATAATATTTTATTGTTTAATTTGTTTGTTAATACGCTTTTTATCTTTTGAAGCTAATGTGCTAAATTCAGTTGTTTTATCAATTTTAAGACACAGTTCTATTTCTTTAATACTAATGTCCTTACCATAACCATTTAAAATTCTGATAAGTTCATTTTCTTTACCTTCCTGTATTAAATTATTGCAAATTTTATTTAACATTAGTATTTCCTGGTTTGACTTGTTATTGATAATTTTAGATAAATTAACAATATTTTTTCTGTTAATATTTTTTAAAGAAGTCTTATTTAAGTCAGAACTAAATTTTATGTCTTCAGTTTCAATTTTGTAGTTAGACTTATTTTTATTAATCCAATATGAAGTATTTAAACATGTATAAAATCCATGAATATTTTGCAAGTACCAATTTTGGTCTGTGTAAATTGAAGTTTCAATATTATCACCACGAGATATTGAATCGGATACTTTAACAATATTATAAATTATGTTTGGCCACGTGTCTTTTGATTTGTTAAGTATTTTTTTAAGATAGTTTTCATGTATCATAAGAGGTAAGAGTACTTTTTCAGATTCATAAAGTTTAATAATTGTTTCATAATCTAAATAGTTATTTAAAATTCGTTCAGTTGAATCAAAAAGCCCAACATCAATGTTTTTCTCGCGAGATTTTTCAATAAATTCAGAAATATTTGATTCTGTAATTTTACCTCCAATCACATGATATGAAAGTTCTTGTAATAAATTTATTAATCTTCTAATATCATTTTGTGCAAATCCGATTAATTTCTCAATAAGTTCATCTGAACCAAAAGTTATTTTCTCTTTTATGCATATTTTTTTAACAAGATTTTTAAGCTCGGTTATTGTTGGATTTGAAAAAACAATTTCATGACAGCCTTTTTTCAAGTCGTTTAATAGTTTTGAATGCTGATTATTACTAATAAAAATAAGTGGAAAACTTTTTGATTTATTATTTTCTTTATAAATTTCCATTACGTATTTTTTTTCACTGGTTAATGTGATGTTTTCGGTTTCGTCAAAAATCAATGCTATTTTTTTATTTTTATTATCAGCAAATTGTATTTTTGAATATATTGAATTTACAAAATTATAGTAATCATTAAAATCATCATATATACGATGGTCTTTAATCTCGTTTGGATTAATTATTCTTGGAATATATCCACATTCTTCAAGCAGTAATCTTATCGTAAGAGTTTTACCTAAACCTTGATTACCCGAAATAACAATTCCCTGATTTTTATTTGAAGAAAGATTTTCAAGCCATGATTTAAAATTTGCTATTTGAGTTTGATTACCAATTATTTGATTTACAGATGTAGGTTTATACTTATTAACCCATAAATCATTGGTATTAGATGGTTTACGATGAGAACCATTATTTTTGGATATTTTGTTCATAATTATAACATATAAATTTTTATTCTTTATAGGCATTTGGTTTCCTGAATATTGAGTAGTTAAAACGAAGAAAAATTACACCAGATATTTATTCTGAGTTAAAATGTTTAAAGTTTTTTTAAATAATCAATTTAAAAAAGTTTAAAAATTAAATTTTAAAAAAAAAATTTCTAATAATATATATATAAAGTTATGGATAGCTCCGATGTTAAAAATAATCAAAGAAATCGTTCTGGTCGTGGTGACGAATCAGTTGAAGATGAAGTACAAAGACTTTTCCGCAAAAACAACGGAAAAATTTCATCTGCTGACTTCATGAAATTAAGACAAAAATACGACGATGCTGATTTAGTTGAAAAAATCCAAAAAGCTTACTTAGATAAGCACAGTGCCATTAGCAAGAAAGCTAAGAAATTCGCTCAATTAATCCGCGAAAAGTATTCTAACCAACAATACCCTTTCCACATTCTTTTAGAAAAAGCCCGTTTATTCAAAGTTAAACACGGTCTTTCTGATGATGAATTTGCTGAATTCCAACGTATCTACGAACAAGAATTAGTTGGTCTTAAATCCCCTGAAGTTATTGTTCCTTCTACCAACATGATGAAAGTTTTAGGTTCTATTAATGTTGATTTCCAAGGTTTTTCCCTTAAACTTAACGATAATGACTACAAATTCTTACAAGAAATTCTTAAATTATACTCTGCTTCTAGACCCTTACATGCTCAAGTTTTACTTCAATCTATGCAATACCGTGATTGCGACTTTGAAGCCCTTACTGGCGAATACCGTCGTGAATTAGGTCACAGACCCACTGAATCTATTCACCCCGTTATTGCTGCTATGTTCTTACCCAAGATTGATGAACTTGAAACCCACTTTTTACACTCCAACATTGCTGGTATCGTTAAAACCCGTTACAATGGCGAATCTTTAAATAACAGACCCGACTATGAACTTTTCTATGCTTTAACCAATGACCCCAACGATGTTGTTTGCGATAACCGCTCTTCCATTCAAGATTTATTAAACCGTGCTCAAGTCCAAAACCAATTATGGAACTGTGTTCTTAACTTACGTAACGGCCAATACTACAATGCCGTTTTCCGTGATTTTGTTGGTTCCGTTGACATGTGCAGACTTAATAAACAAGACAACCCTGACCTTGTTTATGGTCGTTACGATGGTACTATCTTAAAGAGACTTTTATCTGCTTTCTCTTTCCGTCCTACCATTGTTTCCACTACCCCTGTTTACAATATTGTTAACCTCAACCCTTACCAACAAAACGTCCGCCCCATTGTCACTGCTGTTCCTATGATTAACTTACGTTTACCCCCTACTATCAATGACAACTCCCCCATCAGCTTATCTGACGCTCTTGACCAACACCAATATTTCCTTGAAAATGGTGCCATGATTCCTCGTCATACCAGCTTAATCTACTCTCGTGGTGTCCTTTTCTTCTTCGTTGACAGACGTGCTAACATCATTCGTTACAATGAAATTCAACCTTTCAACATTGCCCGTTTACCTTTATCTGTTTCTGGATTTGAACGCCTCAATGACCGTGAAGTTGATTTCAAAGAAGAAATTACCATTCGTTCCGATGTTTACCAACTCCGCTCTGTTGTCTTAGCTGAAGTTAACCGTAATGCCCCTGAATCTAACTTAGTTGTTGGTTCATCTGCCATTCTTATGATTCATGCTGACCCTGCCAATGGTGTTTACCAATCTGAATACTTCCAATATGACCCCATCAGTGTTTCTGATGCTGTTGAAGTTGGTGGTAAATTAGTTAACCGTACCCCTGTTGCCCAAATTCACGGTACTCCCGGTGTCGGTGTTCCTGGTACTTCTTTCACTGAAATGGCTCGTCAACGTGGTATTATCTTCATGTATAAATTACACAAAGACGAAACTAAAGGTGAAATGATTATTGCCTAAACATTTTAACTTTTTCTAATTTAATTAAATTAACCTAATATTAAGTTAATTTAATTCCGAACGGTAAAGTTTTTAAAGCTTCATAATGGCTTACAACATTATTTCACCTTTACATGTTTTAAAGCTTCATAATGTAAGCGAGAGCATAGAATGGAGGCATGTTTTCATGTGGTTTTCCTCCACCAACAGTTGATGTATTTGTATCGGTATATGAAGGTGGTTTTGCACGGTCGTTTTTGCTTCCTTCTGTTCCAGATGAACCAGCTGTTGTTTTAGTATATACATGTGAATGTGGAGGAATGTTATCAACAGTTAAAGTAACTGATTCAAGACCACCGATATCATTAATTTTTCTTTCACTTAAGTTTTCACCTTTACCTGTGCCAATAATAAATCTTCCTCTTAAATCAGGAGTTTTATTTTGTCCATCACATAAGGCCCATCCATCAGGAGCCTTTTCACCTGTCCATGCTACTATTGTTCCTACTGGTACTAAACTAAGTGAACCTCCAACAAATTGTAAACCATCAGCAGAAGAAATTAGTTTAAGTCCAACCTTATCACTTGGATTTCCGTCACGTCCAACACGCCCTAATGCAAATGTTCCATTATCGTCTTGATTAACATTAATGCCCCATAAGTTAGAACCAACAGTTCCCATTAAGATTTTTCCAGATTCAGCTCTTAATTCGCCTTGGGTTGTTAAGTTGCCTCTAATAGTTAAATCACCAGGAATTGTTAGTCCACCTGCTTGTAATTGAGTAGCAACATTTGAAAGATTTCTAATTGCTTCAACATCAACATTATATTGTTTTCTTATGGCTTCCTGAAGTTGGTCAGATGTGATAGAAGAAGTATCTGCCATGTTTTCACAAGTTTTATTCCAATATTGGTGGAAAACAAATACAAATAGTATTCCAATAAGTATGGTATTGTATTTTCCACTCATCATATCATCAATTAATTCCATTATATATAAAAACACCAGAAATTAAAAAAAACCAAATAATAATTTTATATTTTTTTTTAATTTGACTTGTCCAACCTTTAAAGTTTCATAATATAAGATAAGACATAATAAGGGGGTTGGTTATTGTGTCCCCAACCAGTTAAACCAGATTGTCCGTCATTGCCGTCACCAGTTAAAAATGCTTGGGCTGCATTACCAGTCCCAAAATTTGCACCGCCTCCAGCTGAAAAACCATTATTACCGTTACCAATATATGGATCACGCCAGCCCCAACTTCGGCCAGCATAGGCATCAGCAGTATAATGTCTATGAGGAGGTATTTCATTTACAACAAGGTTTTGATGGTCTGTACCGGCTTTATCACCAAACTTGTGATTAAGTATCCACGAGTTTACATCATTACGAGAATTTCCACTAATGGTTTTTTCATAAGATACTTTATTTCCATCAACTAATTTACCTCCCCATTCATTAAATCCTCCTAAAGAATCCGATTGCATGCGAATAAATCTACCTCGTAAGTCAGGTGTTTCATTGGTACCATCACATAAAGCCCAACCTGCTGGTGCTTTATCTGAATTAAATGCAACAACAGTACCTGCAGGAATTAAATTAAAAGGACCATTAGTTACCAGGTCATTTGTTGTTGTTGTTCCATTAACAGTTAATTTTCCCTTAATTGACAAATCACCAGGTATTACAAGCCCACCAGCTTGCAATTGAGTAGCAACATTAGATAAATTTCTAATGGCTTCAACATCCGCATTATAAATTTGTTTTATAGCATCTTTAATGTCAGGTGATACATCGGTCATTGATTCTTTTATTTGACCTTGATTATAAAATAAATATCCAATTAAAATAAAACAAATTGTAATTAATACTTTATTTTCCATATTTTTTTATTATATTTGAACTTAGAAAAATAAATTAAATTAATTTTTTAACAAGTGTTAGTTTTTAACTGGGATTCATATTGATTAATAATTTGAACTAGGTTAGCTACTTTTTGAGGAATAAACATTTCATTCCTAGCAATGCTGGTGTTAACCATGAAAATATCCACGTGTTCTAGAATATTATGAATGTTTGTTTCGGATATACCTGAAGCAACAGCCAAATAAGCTTTACCTTTGCATATTAATTGCATAGATTTGAATTTGTTAATATCGGCAACATCATGATCAATTCCAGTTCCTTTACCGGAAGTTGTAACTACATCGCAAATACCAAGTGCTGTTTGTGTAGTTACTTCAACACTTTTTGGTTGTGGTTGGTATTTAAAACAGATAGAACCGAAAACAAGTACATCTGATAATTCAGCTTCTTTCATTAATTGACGGATTTCAAGACCTGTTGTATTATCCGAATCCGATACACCAACATTGTCAAACCAAAACCCATCAGGTTTAATGGCGAATTCAGTACAAAAAATAATTGGGGCGAATGAACCACCTAAGTAATTGATTCCGACCCAGAGTCCAGAATATTTAGATTTAATCTGGTTAAAGGTATCGGCAAATATTTTATCTGTGCAAGAGTGGTTAATTAACCAGCAACCTTGTACATTGTTTTCATGTAAAATTTTTGCATTTGATATAGCCTGTGTGACTGTGATTACATGAATTACAGGAAGGAGAATTTTTCTGCGATTAAAGGTAGAGTAGATTTTATTGTAATTGATATTTAATGTTGACATTACGAATTGATTTAATAGCATAATATAAGCCAATTAATTTCAATTTTTTACTCTTTTTTGAACAAAGTTAAAAAAATTGATTAAAACTTATATTTATTCTATTTATCTATATATTTTAATGTCTACTGAAGCTAATAGTCAAGATAATACACATACTTGCCCTGAACCTCTTGTTTTTGAGGGCTTTATGGTTAAACATATTCATGTTCCCACCCCGATGGGACTTATTGAAAAACCAATGATTTGTTTTGAACCAAATGACCCAATTATTAAGTCACTTCAAGATATCACTGATATGGAAGAATTATACGAGTCAGAAGTTCAAATAAGTCCTAATGATTTATACCCACATATTAAGTCAATTCAAGACAAGGTAAACGCGGGCGACTTCAATTTAATTGAATTACTTGTTTACCTAAATGAATTTTTTAAAAATAAATTAGAACAAGTATCTAACATGACAAAATCTAATAAAATTAACTTTGACAATTTAAATACTGTGTTTTCAATTGGAACTAAATTTGTTGGATATGTTCATAACAACCAAATGGTCGGTTCTATCGTTCACTCTACTAGAATGTGCGAAACCATGATGGGACGAATGTTTGAAATCACTGGTGTTGTTAACATGAGTATTGGTAGCGAAATTAAACAAGTTCAAAAGAACTTTTACATTGGTGAATTTGGTGGTGTTCGTAGTTTGGATGATTTAGAAGTCAGACTAATGAATGTGGAAGACGAAGAATACCTTAGAAACCGCGGTGAAGTTTTTGCACGTTTTGCCAAAGGTGCTCATTATTATGAATATCTTGGAAATATGTGTATTAAAACTAATCATGGATATCACCACTTTAAAGCTGATGGTCGTATAATGGTTGATTCTGTTGGTTTTGATAAATCATCTCCATCATATTTATCTGGATTTAAACATAATTCAACTACAGTTCAATCACTAAATGCTGAAAATCTTTGGATGTGTTGGCCTTATTTGTTTGGTTTTAGTTTTACAACTAAGCGTTGGGGCGAAATTTATATTGACCAACTCAAACCCATTAAATTTGATGATGATGCATTTGATTACCTTGTGCTTGATTCTGACGTTAAAACCATGATGAAGGCTCTAATTGTTAATGTCAAGCATAGTTTTAAAGATATTATTGGTGGTAAATCTGGTGGATGCATTTTTATGCTCCATGGACCTCCTGGTGTTGGTAAAACTTTAACTTGTGAAGCTGTTGCAGAGTTACTTCACAAACCTTTATATTCAGTAACTGTGGGTGAATTGGGAACTAACGTGGATTCTCTTGAAAAGAAATTAAACGATATTCTTGAAATTGCTAATTCATGGGATGCAGTTATTTTGATTGATGAAGCAGATATCTTTATGGAAGCGCGAAATAAATCAGATATTGAACGCAATGGTATGGTAAGTATTTTTCTTCGTCTCTTAGAGCGTCATCAAGGCGTTATGTTTTTAACAACCAATAGAAACGAGGATTTAGACCCAGCATTTAAATCAAGAATTTCCATTATTATTGGTTATGAACCTTTGGATTGGAATTCCCGTTACACTGTTTGGACCAATTTGCTAAAAGCAGCTGGTATTACTCTTCCAGAATCAGATATTAAGATGTTATCAGATTACGAAATTAATGGACGCCAAATTAAAAATTCAATTCGAATGGCACAATCATTAAGCCTGGATAAAGATTACAATCCTACTGAAACATCTGTTTCAAAGGCATGTATAGAAAAAGTGCTCAAGTTCATGTAAGCAATTATTATTATTTTATTTTAATTAAAATATATTAAACAAATTATTTATTTTAATTAAAAAAAGTTGTGGTTACTGATGGTAAATTTTTTCTTGTTCCTCCGTTAACATTTTTTGGTAATTCAAGTAATTGTCTAGGTTCATTGATTGTTTTAATATATTCAACTCTTTGAGTTACTTGAGTAATTATCCCCGGCAATATTTCCCCAACTACACGACAGTTAAGTTCGCGAATTTGCCCAGCAATATCGTATGGTAAATGTCTTGCGTGTTCTAAAAATACATAGCGCATAACTATTTCTAAACTTTGTTTAGATTGGTTACCAATTTTAAATTGTCCATTTGTTTTTTTATACACAGATAAAATAAGTTGTTTATTAATCAATTCAAAATTTTCCTCAGAGAAAAAAGTATTAGACAAGTCTCCTTGTTCGCATTCACTGATTCTAACTTGATTTTTAATAACTTGTTTTCTTAATTCATTTGCTTGTACATTATCGTTAAAATATGCTATAGGCATATCAGAAAAATCGAATTTTTTATTTGTTAAAAATGCCATTAAATTAATAGAGAAAATTATTTTAATATTAATTTAATTTTAATTCAAATCATCTAAATTATAAGTTTCATATATATGTGATTCATCATATTTCATATTTAATGAGCTATTTGGTAAAACTTTTTCATTATCTGGATAACCTAAAAGTGAACTAACAAATACTTCAGCAATTTCATATTTATTTCCTACTTTAGTTAAAATGCGTTTCTTTAGTGGATTAGATACAACATCGCCAATATAAATAACCCATTCAAATTCACTATATCTTTTCTCCCATACCATCATGTTTCCTTTGCCAAAATTTGGTTTGGAATAAGTGAACACGTTATCTTTTTCACTTTTTAACAATAAGGTACCAACACGGTTATGAACAAAGTCACCGAAATATTTAGGAATTAGGTCACGAATATTTCCAGTAGTTGAATCTTCACATAGTGCCTTAAGGAGTGCAACTATACTATCATCTGGTATTGATCCGCCTTTTACTCTAAATTTATGGGTAAAGTTGTTTGGATCAACAATGTCTTTAAACTGAGTATGAACCATGACTTTTATAATATCACCAGTAAGTGCATTATTATTTCCGTATAAACTACCATATATTTTATAAACTTGTTTATCAGGGTTAGCTTTCAAGTCATCTGAACTAATATCAGAATATTTTGAGTCAACCATTAAAATATATCCATAGTTTGGAACATAATATTCAACATTGTCAACTTTATATATCCATGAACCAACTGAATTAGGATCAGAAAAAATATCCTTAATAAAAAAGTTATCTAATGAAAAGTTTTTCATATAAATTCCTTTTTCTTGAAGAACAGCCATTGAGTATACTAATTGGAATAAAACTGATTTCCAAACTTCTACTGAATGATGACCTGTTGAAACCATTTTCTTAACAGCACCAAAAGTATCATAAACTGTACTAGACCATTTTGCCAAACTGCTAGTTGGAGCCTCAGTAAGAAGTACAAGAGTTTTACCAGAACCAACAGTTAAATCTTCTTTTTCAACTGGTTTTGTATCATCTTTACTTAATGTTGCACGTCTAAATTGTAAAGGAATAAGTGCTTGAAATAAACCTAAGCTTTTGTCAATACTATGTGAATTATTGATTTTTTCTTGGTTTTTCTTTATGTCAAGAATGTTTTGTGTTGGTACTCCAGTTGCTCTAATTACATCTAATTGTGTCCAGTTGATTTTTGATTCAGAGTCAATTTTATATAAAATCGGAGCAATAAAGTTTGGTGAAACCTTTTTCTTAACTAAATTATCTCTGACCCAGTCATAATATTTTATTTCTCTCCATATGTCAAAATTGTCTGCATTAATACTTCCATTAATTGTTTTACATCTAATGTCTCCATTAGTCATCATATACATACGTACGTTAACACCCATTGATTGTCTACTAAGACCAATTGATTTATTTTTATCATCAAATCTAACAGGATAACCGGCTCTATATATAATAAAATTTCTTGGTAAATCTAAATAAGGGTTTTTGTTCATTGTATATGGATTAATGTCAAGGATTTTAATGTATGACAATAAAGAATTTTTGCCCCCAGACACAGTCATTTCTTCCCCGTCTGTGGTTTGTAAAATACTGTTTCTAAAAAAGTCAATTAGTTGCTTACGTTCATATAAACTAATAGCAGTAAGAGAATATGGATTACCAGGTAACATGTCTTCATAAATTCTATTTAATGCAGTGTTACCAGCTAATTGGTTTTGTAAATTAATATTATAAACTTTTTGAACAGGTGGTTGATTAACAACTTTAGAATAAGGTAGTAAATGATTCATTACATCTCCTTCTTGGTCATACAATGGAATAAAAGTGGGTGGAAATTGTGGTTTTCCAGCTGGTTTTTGTGAAGTATCATAAACTTTTTGTTCCAATATTACAGGGGGTTCTCTAATGGGATTTTCAGCCATACGCTTTTTATGAATATCTCTTTCTTCATTTGAAACAAAAGGAGTGTTTTTTTCGGCTTTAAAAGGATTTTGTTCAATGCTGCCTCCTTTTAGTTTTTGTAAATTTTTATCTTCAATAGACATTCTTGATATTCTTACTTCTGAATCTGTTTCTGTTTTAATTTGTCTAGTATTTTTATTAGATACTTGGTCTTCATCAATATCATCAAAAATTTTATTAATATTGGAATTTTTACCGCCTTTAATTCTTGTAATTTTATTTTTATCTTGGTGAATTTTTAAAGTTCTTGAATTAGTCATTATATTAGATTTAGATATTAATTTATCTTGTTGTCCTAACACAGAATAATTATCAGAATCCATAAAGGTATCAATTTGTTGTTTTCCAGTTAAATATTGGTGATTACTCATTGTTTCTTCAACTGAATTTTTAGATGGTTTATTTTTATATTCACTAAAATAGTTGTCATTTAATAAATCAATCGGTGAAGCAATTACATAGTTCTTTTTAAAATTACCCATATCAATTCCTCTAATATGTGGAGGAATAATTCGGTCAAGAAATTTTTTAGTTTCAGTATCACATTTATTGCCTTCTGCATATGATGACATTTTAGTTACTCCTTCAACTAAGTCATTTAAAAATACAAATAAATCATAATAACTGTTTGATTGATTAGCAAATTTAATTTTTTCATTTTTAGTATTGGATTGTCCATAATATTTGGGAATAACAGCATGTTCAAAATTTGTAATTTTAATGTCAAAACCATAGTTTGGTAAATAAAATTTATCTTCAGGGTTTGAACTAAATCCTTGATATTCAATGTGTGTATCTGTCTGTTTTTTAAGATACACAACTATATTTTTTAGTGTCAAGTTATTATGCCTAAAACCATCAAATTCTGTTTGTAAAACACATAATGTGTGAATGATTTGAAATAAAAGCCCCTTATAAGAACAAATATTTTTACTTAAATAATCTTCCAAACTCGTTGATTTAAAAAAATGTTCACGTAATTGAAGACAGCAAATGTCGCTAATTTCATTATTACTTATTGCACTTTTTATTTTCCCATATGCAGAATCATTTTTAATAATATGGTTTATTTCTTCAACAGATGTGTCAATATTAATTACAGGTAACAAAATATGTCTTGTTTTTTTGCCTAAAACTAACTGACTAAGTAAATAGGAGAATAAAGAATCATTGTTTACTTGGTTTTCCATATGAGAAATTTTTGTTTCATGAGGATAAAAATTTATTTTCACATTTACTGGAAACTGATTAGAATATCTTTTTAATAAAACTTGTTTTGTCTCACTGTCAAAATTTATAATTTTGAAACGTCCATTTAAAATATCTGATTTGTTTTTGTTATAAAATTCGGCATCTGAGTTTGTTTCTGGAATTGAAATTTTAATATCATCAATACTTATTTTACCAAGACTGATTTTATCAAAACTAAAACAATTTTTAGTGTTTAAGTTATATAAATAATCATATATCAAATTAATTTTATCTTCCAAATCTAAAAAATTACTTTCCATTTTTTAATATTATATATAAGTTTAGATTTTTATATTTATATTTCAAGAACGTCAAGATTATAATTATATTCGGTTCCTTTGTAGTGGCTTGTAAATAGAAATATCAATCGAGCAATGTAAGCTTCCATATGTATGATGTGTCTAGTGCCTTGACTAAGTCTTTGCTCAAATATAGATGTAATATCAATTATATGATACTTGAGTTTAAGGTCTTGAATTTTTCCAATTAATTTAGTCATAATTTTTCTTATAATAAGTTGTGTTGGAACATTAGTAATAAATAAAATATAAAATTGTTCTCTAATTTTTTTCATTGCACTATATAGTTTTTTATTATTTTGAATACCAGGTTCAACAATTGTATTAGCTATTGAATCAATAATTAATTCCCAATTTTTTTCATATTGAATACCATACTTAAACATTTCTAATAACCAAATTGCATGATTAACCTTATTATCAGAATTTCTAATAATTTCATTTAACTTGGCAAATGAAATTTTAATATTTTCTTTTTGACATATATGTAACAAAGTTTCTAATATTTGATTATGTGATGGTAATGGAACCCTAATCATTAGACATCGTGATCTTAACGGTTCAATTATTTTTGACAATTGGTCAGAAATTAAAATAAATTTACAAGTACTTGAATATTTTTCCATGGTTCTTCTAAGTGATGCTTGCGCATAGTAAGATAAATTATCTATTTTATTAATAACAACAACTTTAAAAAGTTTACGGTGCTTTAATATATTTAATAGTTCTGACTTTGCATAATCTTGAATAATTTCTTGAATTAAATATTTATCAAAACCATTTGAATTTGGTTCAATTATTATATGATGTTTTGATTGTTTAATCATAATTTTTGTCTTTGTATTTGAATATCCTGAAACTGTGTATTCGACTTCTTTTAATTCAACTGAATTTTTTCCATAAATTTTTTCTAATAATTTATTAACCAAATATTCTTTGCCACAACCGCTAGGACCATAAACAATCAAGTGTTGAAAATTAGCATAACGCCATGTCCCATATTCTAAATCATTAATTACTTTGGCAAATTCATCATTTGGTAATTTTATTACTGAATCAACTTGTGAATATATTTGATTATGTGCATCAAAACTATCAATAATTTTATCAATTATTGTTTGATGACAAGTTATATAGTTAGAGTCATTGTAATACTTATCTACTAAAAACATTATCTAATAAATGTAAAATATCTTTTAAATCCAAATATATTGTTTTTTTATTTATCCCCATAGTTTTACATAAAAAAATTGATATTTAAATTAAATAAACTAGTTAATATCCATTTTAAAACATGGAAACTAAAAATGACAAAATTGCTAGACCAAGTTGGAATGAATATTTTAAAGAAATGGTTCAGGTTACTTCAAATAGAAGTCCTTGTGAAAGACTTCATGTTGGGTGTTTGTTTGTAAAAGATAATAGAATAGTTGCTGCTGGATATAACGGATTTTTACCCGGATGTGAACACAAATCAATTGTAAGAGATAATCATGAACAAGCAACAGTGCACGCGGAACAAAATGCAGTAGCAGATTGTGCTAAAAGAGGCGTAAGTTGTGTAGGTGCAACTGCATATGTTACTCATTATCCTTGTATTATTTGTACCCGTTTAATGCTAGCTTCTGGTATCAGTGAAATTAAATATATTTCAGATTATAAAAATGATGAACTTGTTGACATTTTTTGTAACCAAATGAGTGTACCTGTTAATAAAATTTAGCTAGTGTATTGAACAAGTTGTTTAATAAATTCTGACTTTGGTTTTATAATGGGTCTTCTTTGTCTAATATAATCTAATGCATTATGTACATTAAAATTATAATTACTTACCAAAACCATTGCGGTAAATATAGGACTACGACTAATTCCCATCAGACAATGAATTAAAATATTTGTTTTTTTATTGGAGTTAACAAATTCTAAAAACTTTGGAAAATATTTTGTAATATTTTCACTTGGATGATCAATTAACTCTATTGGATAATAGTTAATACTTGAAATATTATTTTTGCAACTGGATGACATTCCAGGATCTAGAATTCTTACGATTGTACCAATATTATATTTTTTTAAATAATCAGGACTGATAGAACTTTCAAAATTTCCTAAATAAATATTGTCAATAATATGAGAAATACTTGCCATTAATATTAGTATTGGTTTTATTTTATAAGTAAACGCGAAGCATATTAACACCAAATAAAAAAATTGAAATTTTAACCATATAGTGTGTACTATTAGAAAAAACTTGTATCATGAATCACTCCACGCCCTTTACTGCTCTTAAGCCCGCTTCCGCTTCCAAGTCTGGTCACTATGCTCACAACGATCATAATGACAGTTCAAAGAAAAATACACCAATTAATTTGTTCTACAAGTGTTTAGAACCAAACATTCCTGTCGATATTGTTAATACAGTGACAAATACTAAATGCTTCCTCCACTATGAAGGGTCTAAAACCATTCGCAGTGTTGACATTAACTATTTGCCTGTTTCTAAGTCATTCCCAGCTGAATGTAAAACAATAATTGAAATGTTAGACTCTTGTGAAATTGACTCAATTGATTCCAAATGGATAAGTTTACCTGCTTATGACAACAAGTTAAAACCTGGTAGAATTAAAGATTTCCAATGTGCTACAACAGGAACCAAGTCTTCACTTGATGCTGACTATTTTATTACTTCTGCTCGCGAATGTGCTGAAGAAAATGGAATTAAAGTTACAGATGAAGATTTAATAGGTTACAAAACATTTGATTACAATGGTAAACATGTTGAAGCATTTGCATATTATGTGACCAGTATCCAAAAACCAGGTAATTTTAACCTAATTCCCAAGAACACCGAAAATTACAAACATAAAATCATGAGTTTCATTTTATTTGACAATCCTAACGATATTGTAAACCGTGTCAGAGTTTCCAGTAAATTAACTGGAGATTCTGCAGGCGAAGTAACTGTTGTTATGAAAGTTAAAGATTTGAAAAACATTATAAAGTTATGTTTTTGATTCCCATTAGCTTAACTCCCCCAATTAATTTAATCTCAACTAAAACTTAAATAAACCCCCACCCCCTACATTATTAATTTAACTAAATATAAAACTAACAAAATTTCTATTTTAGTTTCCACTTTTTTTTTCAAACTATTTTTCCCCTGGGAAATTATAATTTTAAATATTCAAATATAAAAAAAATTGAAATATCAGGTAATTAATTTAGTTTGGGATATCTTTAATGAAACTTAAATATCTTTCGCAAAATTATGTAAATTTTTTAGACACCGTGATAACAGTTAATGGATGGATTCAAACAGTAAGAACTCAAAAAGATATCACGTTTATTAAATTAAATGATGGTTCAAATTCTGGTGGAGTTCAACTAATTGTTAACTCTGATACAGAACAAATAGGTAAAACAGAAGAAATAAATATAGGTTCGAGTATTAAAGCTACTGGGACCTTAGTAAAATCTCCAGCTCAAGGTCAACCATATGAAATTCAAGTAAAAAAACTTGAAGTACTTGGACTTGCACCAATGTCAGATTATCCATTATCAAAAGGCAAATTACCGTTAGATTACTTGCGCGGATATGCGCATTTAAGAACTCGTACACAAACATTTGGTAGTGTCTTTAGAATTAAATCTGGTATATCTAATGCAACTCATGAATTTTTTAAGTTAAATGGTTATTTGCATGTGAACCCAAATATTGTAACTGTTAATGAATGTGAAGGTGGTGCTGGTGTTTTTCAAATAACCGAACATGATATGTCAGACCATGCAAAATTACCAAGTTTAAAAAATTCATCCAAACACGATTGGACACGAGACCATTTTTCCAGACCTGCATATTTGACTGTTAGTTCTCAATTACAACTTGAAGCATTATCTTGTGCTCTTGGTGCAGTATATACTACAAATAAGAGTTTTAGAAGTGAACATTCAACAACAAATAAACACTTATCGGAATTTGAGCATTTGGAAATTGAAGATGCATTTATTAGTTTGGACGAGTTAATGAGCATAGGTGAAGCTTATATTAAATTTGTTGGAAAATACTTACTTGCTAATTGTACCGGTGATATTGAAAATTTGGATAAGTTTGTGTCAAAAGGATTAGTAGACAGAATTGGAAAAATTACAAATGCAACATTTACAAGAATAAAATATGACGAAGCAATTCAAATTCTTCAAAAGGCAACTACACTATCACAACCAGTTATTTATGGTGAAGATTTATGTTCAGAATTTGAAAACTATTTAACTGAATATTTTTCTGGTCCAGTTTTTGTTTCACATTGGCCAATTGCAATTAAAAGTTTCTATATGAAACAATGTACAGATGGTTCTGGTTTATGTGAAAATTTTGATTTGTTAATGCCATATAAAGTTGGAGAGTTAATTGGTGGTTCCATGCGCGAAGATAACTTAGATGCTATGCTAGAAATTATGAGTAAAAAAGGTGTAAATCCAGAACCTTTGCAATTTTATTTGGACCTAAGACGTTTTGGTACTGTTCCTCATGGTGGTTTTGGATTGGGGCTTGATAGAATGTGCATGATGTATACTGGTATGGAATCAATTAAAGATGTGGTAGCGTTCCCAGTATATTATAAAAATTGCAGTTATTAAATTCCAATAAAAAAATTGATTTATACTATTATTATTATTAAATTTAATATATTTAATGTCAATGTCTATACAATTAGAAGCATCAGATGACCAAGTTGTCTCTTATTTAAAAACCCTTTGGAATAATTCAAAACAATTAACCCAAGAGGAAAAAAACTTAGATGAAAATGCAGTTACAAATAATTCAACTACTGAAGATAAACAAACAAAATCAATTATTCAACAATTAATTGATTCTAATATTTTAAATCCAGCTACTCAGGAACAATATGATAGTTATAATTCTAATACAAATAACCAAATAGTAACTTCACAACCTAAATACATGGTTAAAGATGAACATTTTGATAACTTACCAGAAACTACTGAACAAACTGTACAATCTCATGTAGCCCAGTTAAGTCAAGTTGAAGAATTAGCAGTACAATTTCAAATTGAATTGGCTGAACCAAAGGAAGAACATTTAATCCAAAAAGATTACATTGATGTAACAGATGTAATTACAGAAATTCCAGAAATTTCAAATGCAAAACCAATTGACCCAATAATTATTCAACTCGAAAACAAATTACCTTGTTCAAATAATAAAGATGCTGAAGGCAACCTAAACATACAAATTGAACAAGTTGGTCAAGATGAACAAGTTGAACAAGTTGAACAAGTTGAACAAATTGTCCTAGATACAAATGACAAAACCAAATTTCGTAAACAGGTAAAAGAAAACCTGAACAAAATAAGAGAAATTGGCTTTAGAGTTTATCATGATATTGGACTAGAAAAGGAGGTTAATATTGTTCCCTCAAGTGTTACTAATGGAGATATTAATAAAGTTTTTGATTTTAAAGTTGGTACACCATTTAGCAGAAAATCTCTAATGGGTGATATTGCTCGTTGTGTTGTTTTTGCAAAACATAAATCAGGTGATACAACAAAACCAGAGAATTTTAGATATCTTGTAAATCATCATAATACTGTAAAAATTTTAGACCGTATATGGTGTTCTGAACTTATTGGAAAATGTGGTGTGAATTTACCAGATAAAGATATTTATAAATCAACACTTGTTAAAACATTTAATGGTTCTATTATTTCAACTGCAATTGAAAACACCAAGTCTTTTGATAATGTTGTCATGGTTGATATTATGAAAGCTTTTGATTCTTTGAATTGGGATGTGTTAGAAGAGTTAATGCTTTCGAATTTAACAAGAAAAACAAATAAAGAAACTGCAACTGAATTAGTTTCACAATATATGACAATTCTTAAAAATCGTGAATTATATTGGAATAATATAAGAATTGAAGTTTCAAAGGGTATTCCAACTGGTTTACCAAGTTCAAACTTAGTTTTTACATTAGCAATCGAAGAAATTTTATTCAGGTGGTTTAAACAATCTGGTTTTACAAATGGTAAAGAGTTTATGATTAATGTTTATGTTGATGATATATATTTACGAATTATTCAAGTGGAGAGTGCCAATGAAATATTTAATAGCTTAATTGAACATTTGGCTTTTTATAAATTTACAGTAAATAAAAATAAAACAAAAGCAGATAAAAAACTTGGAATTACCGGATTATCAAATCACATTGAATATTCTGATTATTATTTAGGTATTCCATTTACACGTGATATTAATTTGTACGGTGAACTTATATTAAGCGAACTTAACAAAAAAATTAAAGTATCTTGGTTAGATGTTTACGATATTATTACTGATGAAGAATCAAGTGAAGAAAAATCAAGAATACTTGGTTTTTTGAACTATAAACTAAAACCATTTTATACAGATACAACAAAACCATTTGATAAAAATTACATTGGAAAATTTGTTCTTGATAATTATGCTAAAGAACCACTAAAATCAAGAAACACTAAAATTAAACAAATGCAACATGCTTTAATTGCGGTTGTTGTATTATTGTCGGCTGTTACAGTTACTCTAATTAATTCAGGAATAAGTGGTTCTAAATGTTATCAAAATTAATCGGACGCACTATAAAAATTGATTAATTTTTAATTTATTTTAATACTACTCTAATGCAATAAAAAGATGATATTGTTGTTTAAAGATAATTGTACTGACTACTGGTTAAATAATACTGTAGTTGATTGCGGTAAAGTAGCCGACCAAACAGACTTTTTAAACATAAACATACCAGACAATATATCATCAGAAGAACTAGAAGAATTAGAAGAACAAAGTTACCAACTAGATATTAAATTGAATAAAAAATTGAATAAAAAAATCAAACAAAATAAGGATTTTAATAATAATGAACCAAAATACAAAACAATTTATATTGGAAGAGACCGAAAAATTACTGGCGGAGATTCAGGAAAAACAAATGCCAGATATGAGTTTTCAAAATCTAAACATAGACTCAAAAATTCAAATTTTGGAATCAATAATTTATAAAAGACCATTAAATATTAATGCTTACACTAATATATTGGTTCCCATTACAACTAAAGAAAAATGTGTTCACTGTCATAGAATAGCATCATATATGATTGTAGCCGATGAAAAGAAAAAATTATGTTGGACACATAGTCAAAGTTTAAATTAAGATTTGACTATTAATGTATTGAGTATTAATATATGTTTTATTGGCTAAAAATTGAAAATTGGGTCCTTTCTTATTAGATTTCAATTATAATGAAAAAACTAAAAGGATTAAAAGACTTGCATAATGAATTTGTTGATGTAATAAATCAATTAGATGAAAAATTACAGGACAATTTAAAAAAAATTAAAAAGGAGTATCAAAAAAATGTTACTGAAGAGAAAGTAAGATTACTTATAGCTATTTGCAACGGAGAAGGATTAGATTTTGACCAAATTAAAGGTAAATATCTTAAAGCTAAAGAACTAGCACAATCAAATTATGATCCTCACGTACCCGAAGAAGCTCCTGTTGAAGAAGATTTATTAGATAAAACAGAAATTAATGGAAAAGAATACTATTATGAAAATAAAGAAAAAGGAATGGTTTATGACATGAACTCAAAACCTGTTGGAATTGTTAAGGGGGGTAAAATTATTTTTGTTTAAGTTTACTATTTTTTAATTTATTAACTGAATCATGCGTAATGTTGCTTTTTTTGACCATGAATATTTTTTCATAAAGTTATCCACTAATTGTGAATTGTATTGTTTAGCTTTAAAATCAAAAACAAATTTAGATAAATCATCATAACCTCCAAGTAACTGAGTTCCTTTATTATTTGTTTTACATAAGTATATTTGAGGGAAAGTATCAATTTGAGTTGTTTTATATTCAATTTTATTTGAAGAGTTAATATTAACTATTTGATGTGTGATATTATGTGTAATTAATAAATCTTTTGCAGCTATAGAATATGGACACCCTTCAAGTAATATTGCTTTGACGTAGTAGTCGCTCATTATAGAATAATATATTTAATAATTTTTTTATATTAAAAGTTTTAAAGATTATTTTCTATTTTTCACTAATAAACAAATAAAATGGCAGGAGGATTAATTCAGCTAGTAACAACAGGGATTCAAGATTCCCCAATCATTGGAAACCCTGAGATTACTTTTTTTAAAACAGTATATAGACAACATACAATGTTTTCATTATGTCAAAATGATAGATTTATTGGAAATATGCATTTTGGCAAAGAGGGTTCAAAAGTTATTGAAAAAAATGGAGATTTATTATTTAACCAAACATTTAGACTTGAAATACCTTGGTTTGAAATAATCAAAACCCAAAATGTAAAAGAACTAATAAGAGCAGAATATAATATTAATCAATTGAGCATAGGATTTATGAATCAAAATTGCATCGTTGTTAATTTAAATAACTTGTGGTATATTATTCCAGAAAAATTATTTAAAATAGGAGAATTTGAATATTTATCAAGTGAAATAGAATCAGCAAAAATTCAAAATAAACTATTACCAGAATTTATAACTTCAACTGATTTAGGAAAATCAATGACATTTTATAATATTAAAGAAAGTAAATCATCTCCAATTATTTCACTTTTACGTATTGAGTCAGAATATTGGGAACAGTTTTGGTTAGATTTTATTGATCAAACTCAAAATCCAATTTATTACAATGCTCTTCAAACCTTAACTGGTACATTTAAAAGATTGTATCAGTCATTGAGAAAAAGAATGTTTACTGACTACTATAGATTTAATTCCAATTATAAATATTCTAGTTATTTAACAGTTGATTATTGGGACCCATATAAAGATGATGCCGGTAATTCAAGTAGAAAAAATGAGATTGAAAGATATTTAGAATATGTTGATAATTTTGAAGAAGCAATTAAGTCTAACACATTGTTTGAAATAGATGTTGTTTATAAATATTGTAAGGATAACAATTTAAATTTTGAAAATTATCGTGACTATTATTTGGAGACAACTCCATTAGTATTATTAATGATGTATAAAATGATTTATACAAACAATGATTTACTATTTACATTTTGGAAAAAATATGAAGTTTATGCTGATAATGCATTAAATAAAAGCTCGCCTATTACTAATGTAAATTTTGTTAACGAATGGTCACAAATGTTGTACTACATGCAAAATAAAACATTATCAACCACAAGTTATAATAATATTGTATTTGATGAATTTTACAAAAAATATACAACATGTGAAAAAAACATTATTAATTTATTTGAAACCGTATCTTTTGTCAACTATAAAAATTTTTATGTTAAACTAAAAGTTTTCTTAGCCAGATTTTTATCAATACCAAAATATTGTGTTAATTTTTCTAGTGTTTATCTTCCATATAAATACACAAACATTAATGACTATGTACAAGATGATTACACTGTTCAAGTTGTTAAAGAACAAAACAATTATCCTTATTTAAATACAGATAGTAAAAACTTGGACCCAGTTGAAATGAATAATTTAGTTCCAGTTAATTTAGAATTAGCCTATTGTGTCTTTGCTGAAGATTTGCTTGAAATTGTTAATAAATATACCTTTATTTCTAAACAAGATGTAAGTTTTTTAAGTTTTTGGAAGAATTGTGTTGTAGATTTAGTTTATAAGAATTTTATTGATTCGTATTTAAGAGTAAAACAAAATCCTTCATTGGTTAATTCAGATGATTCCTTAAAATTAACATATTACTATACATTAAATCCGGGAAATATGATAACAAGTAGTTACATTAATAATATGTGGTATGAAATGTTCTATAAAACATCATGGTTAGGTATGTTATCAATTGGTAATAATAATTTTATTAAAATGAAAGAAAATATTTTTAACATTAGAAAAAATTTGCCTAGTGATGTTAATCAAGAACAAAATGGGGATTTTTACAAGTTGGGTATCTCAAATGACTATTCTTATACGTATTATCCATCGTCGATAAATATTGAATTAACAGATAATTTCGGAAAATATAACACAAAAGATATTTTATATGACAGTACAAATAAAAAACTATGTGTTCGATATGATAATTATTATGATGAAAATTTAGTAACTTTGGTTTTGAGAAATAAAACACAAAACAAAAACTTTACATTTAAAAACGTAAAATATGAAACTATGCTAAATGAAAAATTTAGAAGTTGTTTATATCTAACTTTTGAATTGACAGGAGTTGTTGATATAACTTCTGGAGCTAGTTCATTGGTATTTGAACTTTTAGCAAATGATGTGATAACTTTAACAGCAACATATACAAATTATTTACCAATTGTTAATTTTTATGAAGATCAAATACAAACTCCAAAAATTAGTTCAACAAAATTTAAATTGCTCGAAAAAAATTTAGACGGGGAAATTAAATTACTTAAAATATCCGATGGTTTTTTAACTTTAGAAAATGCATCTGATTTAGTAACTTCGAATAAAACAAAATTTATAACAATAAACTACTTAAATTCATCAAATATAGTACCTCCCGATACTTTTAATTTAACTAAATACGATGAAGTAATTGAAGATGAAAAATATTTGTCTGTAGGTACATATGGATATGCAATATCATTTTATACAAGTTCATCTGAATCTGATATTTCAGACATAACTTATATAAATATTCCTGTTGTTGCTGGAAAAAAATCATTTGTGATTGTTTCATCAATACCAATATCGGGAAATAAAAATGTCATTGGTAGAAAAATATATAGAACTCAATTAAATTCAACTAAACTTTTGCTATTAACAACTATTTCAAATAACACATCAACAACTTATAACGATAAAATTAATGATATCAATTTAGGTTTTGAGTATATGGTTGACGAAACCGTAAAAATTAATGAATTGACTTTATTAACAACAACTGTTCAAAAAACAATGTGTCGAGTAGTCGAGTCATCTGGCAAATACAAACTAGTTTTAGATGGAGTTGAAAAAACTGTTGATGATAATAATATTGAAAAAGAAACTGATTTTAAATTTCCAACCGATTACACACAAATTAAAGAAATATACATTGAAGAATTTAATAATCCATATGAACTTATAACAAATGGAAACTTTTCTATTGGTTCAAATGGAACATTAAAGTTAACAAATCCGTTAAATTTTTCAAGTGAGCATTTATATTGGTTAGTTTCAAATGGTAATTTTAAAAATTCAACAAAACTTGTTCCATCAAAAAAGAAGGCATATTATGGTTCTAGTCCAGTTAGTTGGGAATTAGTGCCTGGTTTATCAAGTCCATTTATTCAAGGAAATACATATTTTTATTACATTTGTTTTTATTCCACACAATCAGGTATGGAAGCATTACCAACAACATTAACTGTTAATATGAGTGTATCTAATAGTAATATTCAAATAAATCTTCCAGCAATTATTGACAACAAATACAATTCATGGAAAATTTACCGTAAAAATAATACTGATGGATTTTATTATTTTGTTAAAACAGTAGAAACAATAAACTTTAATATTTATGTGGACACTAGTGCTGATGTTTCATTAACTGTAAAATACGAAGAACCATTTTTCTACATTACAAAACCAATTAACACTCAAACTATTAATAGACCAGATAATTTTATAGTTGATAATTCAACAGAAGCCAAACCAATTGGATTTGTATCTGGAACATATAAATATGAAATAACTTATTTAAATACAACTCCAACAATTGACGAAGAAACTATTCCATCAGTGTCAAAAATATTTGAGATTACAAAGTATAAACCGGTATTAAAATTTACTTTACCTGCTGATTTAAGAATTACAAGTTGGAAAATTTATAGAAGTGACTTAATTCCAATTGGAGCAAATCCAGATAATTACCCGACTAAATTAATCGGGACCAAAAATTTAACTGATGTTCCATTAAGAGAATTTATTGACCCACTTGTAACTCAAACTGCTTCAAATCCTCCAACATCCAACAATAAAAATAGAATTTACAATATATTAAAAGTTCCAATAGCAAATGTAACACCAAATTTAAATAACTTTATTTCTCACTCGACTGATTACGAGCTGATTAACGAAAAAAACTTGTCCGATCTAAGTGATTTTATGTTTAATAAACCTATGGTTATGCTAGTAAATAACACATCTAATCTTCCATTTAATTCTGAGTTTGAAAGTTTACAATCATTAAATTCTCAGTTAATGTATTTTTATAATGTGGGTTTTAAAATTACATCAGGTTCAAGGATAACACTTGATGACTTAAATGTTTCTTATGTGATGCCATTGTCAACCCAACAATTTTTTGTTAAACCAAATAGTGAAAAATATTACAAAATAAATAAAGTAACAAATACATTGGATGAGCAAACAGATTCTGTGGTTCAGAATACTTTTAATCCGGCTTTTGACGAATTTAATATTTCAAGAGAATTTATTAATTCGGGTTATTATTATACTGATATTATCGACCAACTATCAACCAAATACAAGAGTTTTTTAACTGAAAGTATAGATTTTCAAACATCATTTGATATTATTGATAAAACAATAAATGAATATAAAGATGTTTTTAGGTTTATGTTAAATTTTTTTGTAGGTACTACATCTAGTTATAAAAGTTTTTATGGTATATTAACTTATCGTCCATTTGCAGATGTAAGTAGATTAAATAAATTTTTTAATATATTTAAATCAAAAACTCACACAATAGCATTAACTTCATCTGTTCCTGATAGTGATTTTATAAAATACTCACGGAGTGGAATTAGAAACATGAAAAATAATAATTATGAATTAGCCTTTCAAGACTTGGTTACAGTATCTGATACTAATAAATTATCTTTGAAAATTTTATCCCCAGTACATACGAAATTTAAAAGTGAAAATAGATTATCACAAGATTTTCAAGACTGGTTAAGGAACTATGCAAAATATAATAAAGAACATGTTAACTACATTAATAATAACAAAGATTTTCTGTCAATTTTAAATCCAAAATATATTGAAAATAAATTTTTATCAATTAGTGAAATTAAACAAGAAATAAATGACAAATTCTTTGATTATGCGGGTAGTTCTGAAATAAATACATTACTTCCAATTGTTGATAATCAGATTGACAAAATAATTATTCCTGACAAAAACAATAACCAAGTTGAAATAACAAACTTTACCCAAAAACCGTATCAGTTTGTAACAAATGAATATAATACAAATAAAGAACAAAATAATTATATTGATAGAGAACTAGATACAAATAATGTTACCAAATATACAAATAAAAAATTTAATTATGTTGGTATAATGTCACTGGACTCAACTGGTAATTTTAACTTTGAAGACGAATACACTAATGCTTTAACAACTGATAAACAAATTATTTTTGATGATGGAATTGTTAGAAAAGGCATTTACAATACAACAGAAAAAAGACATAGTTTTGCGACATCCTTACCAGAATGTTTAGTTGTTAATCCAATTGAATTAGATACAACTAACATTAAATTAGCAAATCCATCGAATGAAATAATAACAATAAACAAACTTGCAAATAATATTTTTATATATGAGTATAGCATTGATTTTTCAGGTAATTTAAATAATATTTCAGTTGGAGAACATACGCTAATATTAGGTTTAGAAAAAGTACCATGTGTTGTAAAAACAGTCGGATTAACAAACATACAGATGATTACTATTTTCAGTAAAATGATAAGTATTAATGAAAAACAACTAATATTTCAACTATCAGATAATTCATATAAGGTTACTCCTAATATTTCTGTTTGTAAAATTCAAGTGTTTAAAGAAATTAATTATAAGGCGGATTTTAATACAAATTATACTGGGATAATTACTGATTGTTTAATTAAAATTGGAACTGATTATTATACTATGAATTCCCCATATGTTATATCAACAACTGATTCCCAAACATATAATGGGTTTTATTTTACGTTACAATCAACAAATGCTACTATTACCACACCATTATATAGAAAATCAACAAATGCAATTAATGAATCAGATACAACGAAAAATTATATAACAACCAAAGAAATTAAATCATTTATTATCAAAAAAAATCTAGCTTATTCAAATTATTTATCAAAAGAATATTCGAATGAAATAATGATGTTAAATGATGAACATTATTTTATGTTAATAAACCAAACTAAAAAAAGATACTATATTTGCAAAAAGAAAAATGTAAAATTATACGGGATTCCAGGCGGAAATTATCATGTGTGGATTTTACCTCAGACAAAGTTAAATCTTATTCCAATAGACCTATCGTATACTGTAAATACAGCTGTAGGTAACATTCCAGGAACTGGAAATATTACAGGGCTTGAACCAACAAAAATGTATAACTATAGTTTTTACGGGGTTATTAATTTATCAGGCGAAGAATGTTATTATTACTATGAAAATGGAACAAGTATAACAGTGAATAGCCCAGGAGTACAATATTATTCAAATATAAATCAAAGTAGCCAAACTACAATTTATATGATTGATAATGATCTTTTTAATGTACATAATCCTCAATTTATTAAATCATATAAAACTAGAAACTGTAAAGAAAATTTTATAACAAATGTTTTACAAGCTCAATCATCCAATCAATTTAATTTTGATACAAATGAAAATATATCATATAATTCAGTTTTTTCATCAAATACTATTGATGTTAATTCATTAAATTTAACAGAGTGTAAATCATATGGTTCTAATGAAACAATTGTAAATCTAGTGCTGGTAAGAACTGCACCATCAAGACAAATTATCCAACCGGTAATTTTGGCCAAGTATGATAATGTAACAATTCCAATGGTTACATTTACAGCTAACAGCATAAACTACGAAAGTTCTATAATACCACAACAAAAAGCAGCAGGTGTTTTAGGAACAGGATTGGACATAGGAAACATAACTTCAACTGGAAAAATTACTTCACTAGATACAAATCTTTCATGTGTTTTAATAAATCCTAACACTTATAAACTTACACTTAGCTCACTATATGTAGTACCAACATATACCAAGTTTACACATACAAAGTGGTCATTACAGCAAGAAAAAAATGGAAAAACCACAATTTTTTATATTTGGATTGTTTTTGTAGACCCCACCGACCAAACTACTTTTGATGACTTTTTAGCATTAAATACTGATAACTCGATTGCAACAATAAAAGGTTTTCCCCAACCATTAATCGCAAATGCTACTGGAGAAATATCAATTCCAGGCATATTAGGTGTTGGTAAATTTACTTTACAAAATGAAAATATTTTTATCAAAGTTACAAATGATGCAAAATTAAAAATAAACGAAGATAATTATAACATTGGGTACAAATATTATGAATCGGTAAGAAACATTGATATTATTGATAATACTCATAAAGTTAATCCATTAAACTTTTCCGGTGTATTAAATATTAAGCCAGATTTAATTAGTTTTTACTTTCAAAAAAGAGCAATTAGCGAATTTGCACCCACCTCTACAAGCCCTGAAAATAAATTATATCAAGATATTTTGTATATGATGGTTATCAGTACTGATAAAGTAACAAACCAAAGAAAAATAAATATTGAAAGACCATACTTGTATAAAGTTGATGATTTTAGAAAAAAATTACAAGCAGATTACGAAAGGTCTTCATCAATTCTTTTTTATGGAAATCAAAATAGTTCAATGTCAGTTGTAGTATCAATTCAAAATCCAATTTTTGTTAGTAATAACATAACACTTGTAAAGGTTACATCAAGTAAATTTTTAATTACCACATATGATAAATTATACTTGGAAAAAAATGAAGTTATATCGGTTGATTCAAATTATTATTTGGTAAAGGGTTTAAATATTTTTAATGATTGTTATGAATTAGAATTAATTAGTGGAAGTTCAACTAATTTATATGTGAATAGTGGATATTATACTTATGGTATTTACACAGATAAGAAGAATAAAGAATTTGAAATATCAAATCTAAATAATATTATTGAATTTACAAATTCACCAGCAATTAAAACTGGAGAAATTTATTTGGAAAATTCCCAATTGGTTATTGCCCAATCAGACATTAATGAAAATATCAATAATACAAGTTTAAAGGGTAAATTTACTGAACGAGGACAACAAGTTAAATTATTTTATTCAAATAGTAAGTTTTATTTATTTGATAATTTTATTAAAATTAAGAAATTTGACAAAATGGTATACACAGATGAAGTAACAGGGTCAGTGTCAATAATAAATGTTCTTGGAACCCGTGATTATGAAATTTTATTTGCCAATCCACCAAGTCCGGCAGTAACGGATAAATTTTACACCTTTATATTACCTTACCAACCATTTATTTCCGAATATGTAAGCATAGGGTTAACTGGGCAAATATCTTCATCCGAACCAATAGAAAATAACATAACTATAGGTATATCCAATTTTCAAAACACAAATATAATTGACTTGTATTGTTCAACAAATAATAAAATTAATAATTGGGATGGACTACCTGGAAATTATTGGATTTATAAAATTAATACCAATTATAAACAAGAATTTGATAGTTCATTACATATTCCGAAAGCATTTACAAGTACTATTAAAAATCAACATGCAATTTCTATAAATGTGACATATGAAAAAATTATTGTAAATGGTATAAATAATTCAAGATTTAAACTAGATGATCCAGCTTACTTTGTAAAGGGTTTTGTTTGGTTTTTTGCTCAACCAATAAAAGTATTTGGATTGTATTCATATATTAAAAATATTGTGGCAGAAACATCAAATGGTATTACTAATTACTATATTTATATTAAAAACGACACAAACACTTTGTTGGTTGATTTGTCAAATTCAAGTTTGTCAACCATAATGTATATTTCTTGCTCGGTACCAAACTTAGTAAATTATAATTTTTACAACAGATTTAGATATAATTATGCTATTCAGCTTGATAATTACACAATGGATATAGGAACACCAATTGAAGTAGTAAGATGTGCATTAAAATCTGATGAACTTGTTTTCATTGATACAAAAATTAACAATAAAAAAATAGTATTTAAGTATGGTATTTCAATAAAAGAAAATGAAAAAGAAAATGGTATTTTATCGAATGAATATACAAACATATACTTTTATAACTATTGTATGATAAATTTGGATGGTACAATAAATAATTTTGACACTTTAATTGGCACATATTATTTGTTATCAGAAAGAGACCCAGGACAATTTATGAGAGTTCAGTTTGTTAGAATGATTTCTGGTGGTAAAATTAAAAATTATACAAGATACATAGTTCCAGATATTTTTTCATATAATCTAAGCAAGTTTATATCCATAAAACAACATTATGATGGCGAATTTCACTATGCGAATCAACAAATTGTGAAGTCAAAAGTACTTACTGATAAAAACCCAATACCTTTTTCAATTATTAAAAAATATCCAATTAAATTTAAAGGTGTTCCAGTTTTTGCAAATAACCAACATACTTATGAAATTATTTTTACTGGTACACAAATAGTTGACACTAACATTTATGATTATATATATTTTGATGAAAATTTTAATTTACCTATTGAAATAAAAAAATTAATAATTGGATTATCAACTAGGTATTATTTAATTTCAACAGATCCAATATCAAATAACATAACAAATATTTATACTAAAAATACAAATTATCTATTAAGCTCAAAACAAACCACAAAAATATACAAAAACAAAAATTTACAAGATAACACACTAGATTTTTATGTTAATACACAAATTATAAATAAGGAAGAATTTGTTCAAAATCTGTTAATTTCAAAAATAAATCAAGGAGAACCTAGATATAAATTCAAACTAATAGACGGGACACAATATAATTTAAACACCGAAGAGCCGAGTACAATCGAAACTACTTTTTCACGAGTAAAATCAGTTGACAACAATAATAATATAATAATTGGAGAAGACTTGATTGATAATGACTTGGTAGAATTAAATAATGACTACGTTAAAGTTACTTATTATTATGCGGTTAAGGTTGATGTATCCACTGTTTTTGATGAAATACTTTTATTTAATAGTGTAAAGCATTTAAAATTAAAATTAGTTAATTTGTGTTCAATTAAAAAACACAGTATATGTACTCATATAAAACCATGGAACAAATGGGCACTTTTGGCTTCTGCCATTTCTACTGGGACAATAAAATCTTTATTAAATTTACATGCATATATTAGTTGGGCTAATGATTCTGCTCAATTGTCAACATTTAATGATTCATTGGTTTATGGAAATCTAACTAAAAGTGAAGTAGTTTATTTAAAAGAATTTATTACAACAATTAATCAGTCAAATGTTAGACTTCAGAATTATATTGATATGAAAACAAAAATAGAGCCTTTGGTATTTTCATTAATTGAAAATATGTTGGTTGTTCCTGAATTTTATTTAAATGTAGTTGATAGTATTAATGTTATGTTAAAATCATTTGGCTATAATGTGTTATTTGATGGTAACAATATAATTTTTAATAATGATCCGGAACCACCATATATAAATATTGATGGTGAAAATGAAGTAGTTTACTATTTGTTAAATGAATATACATATGACGATACAAATAACATAGTTTACCGAAGCATTAGTACCCATAGTCAAATAGTAAATCAAGTTTCAGATTGGATAAATAAAGTTCAACCAATTACTCAGACACAAGTAGAATTTGGTGTTGGAATAAATAAATTATTGAGATATGTTAAAAAATTAGGAGACGAACTAAAAACTTTACTGGATAATTTTACAAATGACTTAACAGATACTCCAAATTACTATTATATGAATCCAATTAAATTTTTGGTAAGTAAAATATGGGAAAAATATTCAACAACGGGAAATCTGGTTAATTTAGAAAAAGAATTTACTGACAAACTAGTATCATATGTTTCTTATAATTATAATCCATCAAATGCGTATGATTTAATAGCCTATGACTATTTATTTAAAACAGTAAACTATGGCTCAATTGGTTTTGGTGGTTATAAAATACTATCTTATTCAAACATATATACTGATATTAATCCAACTGAAATCACAGAACTAAAGCCTTATACACATGTTCCTGTCATACAAGAAAATGGTTTAATAATAAATCCTATTTATAAATACAAATTAAATTTATTTAGTAATGAAGTTTTAAAAGATAGTAATTATTATTTGGATTTTTTAAATGGAGACAAAATTAATGAAACTATTGATTTGTCAAGTGCTCAATTATATCCAGACCAAATTAATTTTTCATTAAATTATAACATTAAACCATATGATTTTTACACACTGATTCAAGAAAAAAAATACCAAGTTATTTCAACAAAGTATTTGGGTTTTATTTATGAAGTCACGTTTAGTCAACTGGTTAATTTAGAATATGTGGATGAAATATTTTTAAATGGTAATAACATAGCAATTAATGAAAAGGATATTGTAAATCAAATTATTTACTTGAATATACCTGAAATTTCAGTAACAGTTAATGATTTATTTGAATTAAGAAACTATGAACTAATTAAATCATATACAAGAGAAGGAAATAATTTAACTGTTACATTTTTTAATGAATATTTTGCATTTGTACCAGGACAGACATTTATTTTTGCAAATGGTAAACAATATTACTTAAATTTATCAAATGGTAAATATCAAATTCAAACTCTAGACGATAATTTGCCACACGAAATACAAGTAATTACTTGTGTAACACCATTAATAATAGTTCAAAAAGACCAAGTTTTATTTGAATATGAGTTTGATCCTCCAATTTTAGATACAGACTATAGACCAATAAATGACAATTTTATTTTTCCATTAGAATTTAACATTATTGGAAATCCAACAGAATTAGCTCTTAAACAAGACTCATCGCTTCAGACCATAACAATTGTACCAAAACATGTACATACATTTGGAGATAATAAAGTTGTTTTACATTTTACAAATACTCATTATACGTTATTATCTGATTCTAGATATGTATTTGACACAGTAACCCATAAGAAAAAAATTTGTGAAGATTTAGCAAATGAAATTGTTAGTTTAACAAAATCAAATGAATTTTTATATTATGTAAATATTAAATACCCTATGTGTGAAAATATATCAGATACTAAAGCATTTTTATATTATAATATTACTGATGGTAATCCAACTGATTATGTATTTGACATAAAGCCTAATGATGGTATTTTGGAGCCAATATTTTCACATCAAAGTAAGCAATCAATATATTTTTCTCAAACAAATACATCAACATATTTTTCTAATGGGTCTCAGTATTCTGAAGATGAGCTTAAAAAAAATGTTGGGTTTATTCATAAAAACGCTTGGACAATTGAACAAAGTAATTACTTGGTAAAATCTGATTCTATAGAAATAACTATGCCTGATGATTTTGTATTGGTATTGGTTTCTAATATATCTCATTACACATTTAATGGAACAAGAATACCAGAAAGCGATATAAGTAGTTATTCTAATAAATTAGTGTTAAAATGGAAATTTTATTATGGAACACCAACTGGTCCTGTTGAATTATTACAATATTTTATTGAACCTGTTGGAAAAGTATTTAAACCCCTTGCTAATAGAAAATTTATTGCACAATTAGAATATCCTTATCAGTATTTACCAACGGGAAATTTTTATCTTTATCAATATGACTCCGCAGGGTCAAAGTTTGACAACTTTTTATATTTGATTGAAACAACAGAAGACTCTGTTGGTCCAAATGGATTTTTTCAAAGCATACCAGCTGGTACAACAATGACAATTGTTTCAAATAATAATTATTACCAAGTAAAAGTTATTGATAAAGTTCGTTCCGCTAATAAAACATGTTATTTAGTATCATATTCAGATAAACTAGATATTGGCTTATCATATAATTATTTTATGGGTGATTATAAAATTAAACAAGTTGTAAGTATAAAATATTATCAAGACGGACTACAATTTGCTAATTTTTATTCGCAAGATGAGTTAGACAAAATAAGTATTTTTCTTAATGAATCAGTTCATGAATTTTTAATATTAGATGATGAAATTATTTCAGATTCATTTAAATTTTATTTAGTGTCTTATGAAAAAACTAATTTAACCAACTTATTTTATTCAAATGAATTTATACAAAACATAAAAATGAATAAACTTCTCGAGTATAATACCAGTACTGTTGTCACAAAAATTAAACCAGAATGGGGTGATTATTCAAAATTCTTTTCTGCGATTAAGTTATATTTTAACGAACAACTAATAGAAGAATTGAATGAAAACACGTATGCTATTGACAAATATTTATATTCAACTGAGGAGAAACGTAACCAAAAAAATAAAATGTGTGGGATAAAATTTGATGGTAAAAAATGGGTTTTATATTTGCCTTTATTATTTTGGTATGCTGGAAAATCTGGTCTATCAATTCCAACTGTGGCAATGCCAAATACTGAAATAAGAATAAAATATTTTATAAATAATATTGAACAAGCGTTATTAATGGATATTACAAATACAGAAGATACCACATACACATTTACTAAGATACCAGAAATGAGTGTAACGATGATAACAGATTATATATTATTGGATGATATGGAGAGAAAATTATTTGGTAGTTATGCTCATGAATATGTTATAGACCGTTATCAAACATATCCAGAAATAAATATTACCGATGTTGACTCTGTGATAAGGTGTAACTTTAAGGGTTTGATAAAGGATATTCACTTAATTACAAAACCTATCTCAAATAAAAAATTAACTTACTATCCAAAAAAAATAACCAAATATGATGCAAAATATAACCAGTATGTTAAAGTGTATAATTATTATTTGGAATTAGTAATAAATGGAAAATACACATCTAATGAACAAAGAAATTATGCTCTTGATATTGAAATTGTAAGAACAGTATTAAGCAAATACGCGCTATATAAAATATCAACAGATAAATTAGATTTGAATTTTAGTCAAATAAATAGATTAACTGGATTATTTGGTAATTGGGCAAATTGGTCAGATGATATGCTTAAGTATCTAATGTATTTTGAAAATAAATATCTTGGACAAATTACAGACAATAAGAGAAAAGAATATATTTTGGCAATTTATTTAAAACACCAATTTTCAAATGTGGAAGAAACAGACTCAATATCGCCAATTGAATCTTTATGTTTTAAAGCTAACGGAACTTCACTATTTGCTGAAAGAGATTATACATATTTTACGGATGTTATTCCATATCAAAAATTTAAAAATAGTTTACCGGCTGGATATTATACATATACGTTTTCATTATATCCCACAGAAGACCAACATTCTGGTCATTTAAATTTCTCAAATTTCGATGATGCCGTTATTAAAATTAAGTCAAATCCATTGGTAAAATCTGACCCATATGGATTAACCACAATAACAAGAGAATATAACATATTAAGATTTATGAGTGGACATTGTAGTTTAGCTTGGATGTAACAATTTTTAAATTGTAAACTGCAAACCGCCAATACCATTAAAGGTTCTTAATATATTATATTGAATACCATAACATCTAAATGTTACTGGATTTTGATAATTTATAAGTTTATTTAATTTGAATAATATATATGCATCATCAACCTTACTAAAATTTAAACTACCTGAAGGTTGTAAATCAAATGGATTTAATCCAAAGGAATAACAATAAATACCTTTTTCATTTCCTTTAAACTTGTACTGATGTCTTGGTAAATAAGTATAATATTCAACTGAATTAGGTTCCATTCTATTAATTGAATTAATAACCAATGTATTTTTACTAACTATGTTTTCTTCTTTTTCTGTGTATGGGTATGTGGTATAGTTAAAGTCATTATTCATAGTAGAGTTTGAAAGCAAAACACCACGCCAAATTAGCATTTTAACGGGATTTGTTAAAGGCAACTTGTAAGTAACATTAGTTGAATACATAACTTGGTCTGAAATATTTTGCACAATGGGTATTAAATATTCATGTGCACCATGAAGAAAATTTTGTCTTTCGAAATTATCTAAATAAATGTAGTTAACAAGCAAATATGCATTAATTAGAGACGGTTTATTATACCTAAAATAATCTTCATCCTTAACAACAATTGAATTTGGTTTGATATTATTAGATGTATTTGTTAAGTTTCCAGTTAATGAAAGTTCTGGGTCATTTTGAATATTAGGAACAACAAATTTTCCTTTCAATGGGTTGTAATATAATTTTTGACTAATTGGGTCAAAGCTAACAAACTCTCCAATATTTTTTGAATTTTGATAAGTTTGATAAAAAAGTTCTCCTGGTTTAAATATACAAATGTTATCGGATAATGTCATGTAATGACTTGGTGATAATTTATAGCATTTGTCAATATCATTAAATTCAACATGTATTTTAATATCATTATGTGTTAATGCAATAAGTGGTAAGGCTAGCCCAACATCCTGGCAAAACCAAAAAGCCAATGGAATATATAAAATATGTGATTGTTTTGTTTTTGAATATCCTGTTAATTCTGGTATGTTTCCAATTAATTTATTATATCCTGGTTTATGTCCGGTGCTAACGGTAATTTCATTCCAAATATTTAGCCAATCTCCATAATGCCTTTCAATAATTGAACCTGCAATTTCGATTTCTATAAAATTAATTAAAGCTAAACCAATTTTATTAACCCATGCAAATTTTTTGTTTGATGTGGTTTTATTTTCCAGTTGAATATAAGGAAGCTCGACATAAAGCCATGTCATGCCTGCCAAGTCAGCATTTTTCGCAACACTAACTGTACAACGTCTGCCAAAGTCAGGAGTGGTTTTAAAGTATTGAGGGGTCGGTTCAATTGAATAATTTGTGTGTCGTTTGTATGCTTTTTTAAAAAATGTTATTTCTGGTTGAGCAGATAAGTAAAGGTTTTCCTTACCCACCGAAACTAGTAATAAAAGTCCTAATCCCATTATACAATAATTAGAAATTCCATCTTTATATTATTTTAAATTTATATCAATAATAATAATTATTAATATAAGCTAAAAATCAATTAGATAATTAATTTAACCGAGTAAAGAACCAAAGTTAATGGTCTTAGCATCAACATCTAATTTCTTCATTTCGGCTTCAGGGGAAGGAGTTTCCTTGTTAACAGCTTCGGCAATGGATCTGACAATGCTTAATAAATCGTTTTGTTTCTTGGAAACACGGGCAAAATATTTGTTGCGGTTATCAACGAATTCCTTGAGGTGGTCCATAGTTAAGACAGAAGTGTTATCTTTAACACCGTGAACTTCAAGTAATTTAGCATACTTTTCAGTGTATAAGTTAGCCTTGTATAATTTTTCTTCACTCTTCTTAAGACTATCAATTAAAGCAACAATTTTAGCGTTATCGGCTTGACTGATGGCTTTACCGTGTCTCTTAAGTCTTTCAGTGAGAGCTAAGAATTGGTTTTCAATGATGAACCCAGTGTGTTTGGTAACATCAGAAGCTTTTTGTTCTAAGTCTTCAACAACACCACCACCCATAAGGTTAATTCTACCAGTGAAACCAGTTAAACCAGGTAAGCCAAAAGAAAGGCTGACTCTGGCATTAGAATCTTTAATGGCTTGGGATAATTTGTCAATTGAACTGACAGATAAGGTAGAAGCAGCAACACGACCTCTAACACCCATCTTGTGTAATCTGGAACCAGCAAAGGCTTCAGGGTCATTGATTCTAGCGGAATCAACGGCACCAGAATAGTCTTTGTTTAAGATGGCGGGGTTGGAGTTAACTTTACTAACTAACATTCTAAGATAACCAATGAGTTTAGTGTTGGCAGCAATGTTTTTAACAGCAGCATCATCAATGACAGCACCAGTGGTTTTGGCTTGTTCGGTAAGATTGGCTAACCAAGAGTCAACAGACTTGTATTTGAGAAGTCTACGGGAAGCAGTGTTGTCCCAAACTTGTTCCATACCAAATTCAAAAGCGTTAAGAGTTTGGACGGCCATAGCGGGTAACATAGCTTCAACTTCTTTTTCAGCATCGGCCCAAAAGTTGGGTGATTCTAAGTAAGCTTTGCATTTGGTAACATCTTTGCCAGATAAGCATTCACGTAAGTAATCGGCACACTTGTGATCAGTAGTACCAGATACATCTTTTCCATCAGCAAAACCAGTTCCTAAGCATTTAGATTCAATTTTAAGGGAAGCAAAAGCAGGGGAGCCAGCATCAACACGGACTTCTTTGCCAGATGCATCAATGGTGAAAAGTTCAGAACCTCTACGGAAGTAAGATTCACCGGCAGCAGGAGTGGCGTCATCATCAAAGAAACTACTGGGGGCAACAGGAGCGGCAGCAGTAGCAGCATGACCTTCTAACATAGCTCTGAGCCAGTATTTGTCGTATCTGAAACCGAATTCGCGAACTGCGTCATCGGCAGTGGCAGCAGTAGCAGTAGAAAGGGGTTTAAGATCAGAAGATCTAGATGAAACAAGACTGGCAAAACCAGTATAAGTTGCAGATTTAGCACTACCCCATACGGCAGCAGTTCCGGTAATATCTTTACTAGCACCATCAGAAACTTTAAACATTCTCTTAATTAAAGCTTGAACAAAGTTTTTTTCAGAACCAGGTTCGGAAGAACCGGCATTTGCTTGAATAATGGCAAGGGCATCGGAACTAGCAGGTTTGGTAGCACCTAAACGGAATCCAAGGGTTTTAGCAAATGCAGTCCATTCGGAATGAATGGCATCATCATCGGTGTTATCAGGTTTGGCAAAATATTGGTTTTGGAAAGCAGCAGTTTTAATAGTAAGTTCAGGAACAGATCTTCTGTTGAAAGCGTTTCTTAATTCATCAACGAGTAATTTAACACGCATATCGTTGTTTCTTCCAAATAAAGGAACTAATTTAGCATTTTCAGTATTTTTGGACATCAAATATATATAATATACTATAGAAAAAAATTTAATAGATTTTTTTTAAATATTTTTAAAAATAAAATATTTTTATCTTAACTATGATATATTAAAATGTTAAAACAAGAATATTTTGGACTTCCATTATGGGTATGGCTTGTTGTAATTGGGATTATTGGATTTAGTGTTTATCAATCTTGTGAAAAACCATCATGTAAACCTGTAGTAAAAACTGAGGTTAAAGAAAAGTTTGCAAACGAACCAAAACCATCTGATAAACCTATCGTTAAAATACTTAACTTTAATACCGAATGGTGTGGTTGGTCTCGTAAATTTCAACCGGAATGGGATGCTTTTATGGAATATGTAAAAAACCAATCAAACAATTTAACTCATGTTCAAGCATTAGATGTTAAGTGTGATAAGGAATCAAATAAAGACATTTGCGAAGAATATAAAGTACCTGGTTACCCATACGTAATTGTTGAAGTTAATGGTTCCCGTACATCATATGAAGGTGAACGCACTAAAGACGCACTTATTGCTTTTGTTTCTTCTATTTAAAAACTGAATTTTTAAAATCGCCCAGTTCTTTAAATAACCAAATAATTCAGTACCAAAAACTATTTAAACCAATTTTATTTATTATATAATATAAATAGTAGTATGTCAAAAATTGAAATTGACTTTAATAGTTTAAAATACAATTTATACGAAATTCTTAATTTAACTCGAGATGCTGATGACATTAAAATTAGAAAAAGTTTTATGAAATTAATTAAAAACTTTCATCCTGACAAAAATTCAGACCTTGAAGAAGAAATTTACCAACATATTATTTTGTCAAATCAAATTCTTCTAAACAAAGACTCCAGAAAGAAATACGATGAATTTTTAGCAGGTAGAGCCGATACCTTTGTTGAACTTAAAGACAGTTTTAATAAAAATTTAAAAGAAATTGAACAATATTTCCCAGATAAAGATAATTCTATGGCACAATTTACCAGCAAATTTGATGAATTAAATAAAAAACATGGTTATACAGCCGAATCTGATGCCCTTTCTGTTATGGAACGTTTTGAAAAAGCAAAAGAAAAGCGTTCAAACGATGAAATTAAAATAGAAAAAGAAGATATTCGTGATGAAAAAGATTTTAACAGCAAATTTGAATTCAATAAAACTGATGGTAAATTTCGGGACCAAATAGTTGAATTTCATGGCGCACCTGGTGAATTGTCAACTTATGTGGCCGGGGAACACTATACAAGTTTATCTGATATGGATAAGCTTTATCTAGAAGATTCCATTCAATCTAATCGTTATTCAAGTTTAGACCGTGCGTTTACATTACATCCAGTTGTTGCTAATCTAGATGTTAATAAATCTCTTGAAGAAAGAATGAAAGAATATCAATCTCAATCTGATTTATTTAATAGCATGAAACCTACTGATTTTTCCAATAAAAAATTTGATGAATGGTAAAAAATTGATATTATAACTATTTATTAAACCTAAGTTATTAGTTTTAATGAATACTTTACATAAAATTATAATTCCAAGTATATGTGTTGGTTCATTTTTTGCATATGTTAATCGTATGAAAATTTCACAATCATATAGTACCGATAAAAATAGACCTTGAATAATTATTTAAGTTTGTAATGAATCTATTGGTTCAGTTTGAGTAAAAGCATCTTGGTATTTTTTTTTACTTGATTCATTACAAACCTGTTCAACTATTTCCCCGATTATTTCTGAACAAATTTTTCTGGAATATTCGCTAACGAATTTACTTGCGTAAATTTGCCCCAAGTTAATAATTTTTAATTTATTTTCAATTGTTAAGTCAAAATTAATGGCTTCATTTGCATAGTTGTCAATTTGAATTACATTTCCATGTAATATACTATCTTTTAATGTTATAGTATCAGTTACAATACCTAAACATCCTAATACAATTGTGCTAATTGAATCAATCTGGTCTATTGAATTAGCATTTTTAATATATAAACCTAAAGTTGTATCTTTATTGCAGTATTTAATTGGAAAATTATTTGTTACTCCTCCGTCCACATAATATGACCCAGAGTAAAAAACTGGAGTAAAAAAAACTGGAATTGAACACGATATACGCACTGCAGTAATTACGGACATTAGTGGTGTCTTTTCGTAACTGAATTCTTCCTCACAACATTTTGAAAAGTTTGTTCCAATAATTATTAAGTTTTTTTTAGTCACTTGATATAAATTTTTAAAGTTAATGTCTTCAATTCCCATTTTATTTTTAATAAAAGATTTTAATATAAATTCAAATCGCTCTCCATTTGATATTCCATATTTTAAAAAAACATTTTCAACAGAAATATCTAGATCCATCTTTTTAAAGTCAAAGTCAAGTATAAATTCACCAATTTCAACTGGGGAATAACCTATTGAAATTAATAAGGCCATTATGGAACCTGCAGAAGTTCCGACCCAATTTGTAATTTTTTTTATATTAATATATTCACTGTTATTTAAATAATCTATGGCGCCAACAAATGAAAATCCCTTAATGCCACCTCCAGACATGCAGATTGTGTCAATTTCCATCGTAAATTTAATTTAAAAACACGTTTATTCTTTAAATAAAATCTCATTAAAACTAATGGTAAAAGCAGATGATTTAATTAAACAACAAAAAGAAAGAGAAGATAGAAAATATGTTACATTTGAAAAAATATATGATCATGTTGAAAAAAAAATATGTTTTGCAAGCACGGGTAATTTTTATTACACCTGGTATCAAGTTCCAGATATATTAATTGGACTACCAACTTATTCGCGCGAGGACTGTCAAAAGTATTTAATTAACAGACTCGGTAAAAATGGATTTGATACAGAGTTTTTTGAACCAAATATATTATTAATTAAATGGTTTCCAAAAACTAAAACAAAAAAATAAAATCACTTTAATAAATTGTTAATTAACAAAATTTTATTAATTTGATTTGGTCATGTTATTGATTAAATTAAAAAAAAGTAAAATTGAAATGCCAATTAGTATTAAGACAATTGTGTCTCTATTGTCTTCAATTATATCTTGAAAATTTTCAACAAGTTTTGGTCTAAAGTAGTTTCTCATTCTACTATGACACTTTCTACAATTACGTACATGGGTTAAAAAAGAATCACAATCATATAGTTCATCTAAATGATTATCATCATGTTTAACAATAGGTTTTTTATTGTTAGTACTAACAGAAGTATTGTTAAACATCTCGATGTTTTGTTTTTTAGATAAACTATTTGTGTTTGTGGCCTGATTTGTTTCTTGGGGTTGTTGATTTGTGTAATTTTTTTCAACCATATAATTTTTATATTGGTTGCTTATTTGATTACACTTACTACCCCATGCATCTTCTATGGAACAATAGTTCATGTTCTATTGTAAAAAGTTAGATAATAATTTCTAAATTAAAATATAAAATGGAAACAGATTATTTTAATAATTTAATTAAAAATAACTTATTTAAAATATTTTTATTTGGTATTGTTTTGGCCCAAATGATTATCAAACCATTAAGACCAGTTTATTTTTTACTTTTTCTTGTTGTTTTTATAATTTATTTGTCGGTACCTCAAACTGAAAACTTTAGCGAAAGTTCAATAGAAGAAAAAATTAATCAAATTGACCCAACCAAACTTAGTTATTCATACAGATATGATATTATAAAAATAGATGAGCTTGCACATAAGCTAGTTTATTTATGTAATAATTACAAAAATATTAACCAAGCCATTAAATTAAAATTAGTGGATATTTATGGAGAAATTAAAGAAAATGATGAATTAAAAGCATATCTTAAACTAATGAATTTAGTAGATGATAACGGATTACCATTGTTTATTAATGAGGCACCGGATGTTTCATTATTTAATCAAGTAAAAATACTATTAGTTACTTTATCAAAATCTAATTAAAATAATTTAAATTTATTTTTATCTAAATAAATATATAAATGATTTCCGAAATTTTCGACAATAAATACGTAACAACCGGTATTACCATTATACTTGGTTTATATGCTGCACTTTTAGGTCCTAATCTTCCACCATTTGTTCAAAATTTATTTAACAATACCATTTTTAGAATTTGTGTTTTATTTTTAGTTGTTGTTAGTGGCAATAAAGACCCCAAACTTGCCATTATGATTGCAGTAGCATTTGTTTTATCACTTGACTATATTTATGCACAACAAGCTAAAGAAGCATTTAGAAACGTAGAAAGAATGCGTAATGTTTATTAAATAATTTTATAATATTGTTATTTAAGTATTAAAGTATTTAAATAATAATATTGCGTTAAGTTAAAGGAAAGAATCTTAATAATAATATAATGTCAGAGTCAGAAACATCATCAGAAATAAAAGTTAAATATCAAAATGCACATGGGGATAATCTACTTGAAGATAGGTCAAATCTAAAACAATCATCAGATACTGATTATTATTTTGGAATGATTGCAAATCCAAGTAAAATAACTCAAGAACATAAAAAATCAGAGTCAGAATCATCTGAACTCAATCAACTACTCAACAACACCGATACATCAAGTTCATCGAGACGTTCAAGTAGTTCAAGTTCACGTAGAAAATCATCAAGCTCAAGTTCTTCAGAATCAGAAAGAAGAAAAAGTTCTGAATCAAGGGAAAAATACGAAAAAATTAATGTATCTCCTCAAGGACCAACACAATCAGCAATACCAAAATTTACCCCATATGCTTCATCAAATTCTGGTTCCACAAACTTAAATTCTAACGTTCCACCTAGCACCGCTGATATAAAACCAGTTGAAAAGCGTGAACTAACCCAACAAGAAATCCGCCTTAAAAAGATTGAAATGTTAAGGAAGCTTTGTGAAATTAAAGCCAAGGGTTTCCAGCTTTCAAAAGAATATGATTTTAACTCGTCTTTGGAAGAAATGGAATATGAATATGACTTGTTAAGAAGTTTTGCAGATAAAAGAAATGGAGTTAAAATTTTTAAAGGTGGTCTTTTACAAGCAGTATCAGTAATTGAATTTTTAAATGATAAATACGACCCTTTTGAATTTCAATTGACAGGATGGGGTGACCATTTACAAGTCGAGGTTGATTCCTGGGAAGATGTACTCGAAGAAATTTATGAAAAATACAAGGGAACAGGTAAACGTATGGCCCCTGAAATCAGATTATTGTATTTGATGGTCGCATCTGCTTCGGCTTTTCATATGGCTAAAACTAAATCAGCTTCATTGCCTGGTTTAGATGCTGTATTGGCAGCAAATCCTGGATTAGTAAGTAAAATTTTAAACCCAGCTAAAGAAGATAGCTCTCAATTCATGACAGCTCAAGAAATTAATATTGAACGTCAAAGGGAAGAATTAAGAAGAAAAGATGCAGAATCAAAACAACAAATGCAACAACAAATGCAAAGACAAATGCAACAACAACAACAATTAATAAATCAATTACAAAGTCAAATAAAAACCCAAAATGCAGAACCACAACCAGCCAATTCTAAACCACCTGTAACATTGCCTCCAACAATTCCAGCAAGTCAACTTAGACCAAATGTACCTGATGTTAGAGCACCAAGCGAAGTTAAAAATATTTTAAGTAGAATTCATAGTTTACAACCTACCAGCATTAGACACAGTGCAACAGAAACTCAAGATGAAACATCGTCAAACAATGATAGACTTGTTTCTGAATCAAACTTCAGTGAATCAAACCCTAAAAGAAAGGCCGGTAGAAAACCTAAACAATCTGGGATATCAATATTTTAAACATTAATAACAAATTATTATTAGTTATTAATTTTTTAGTTTAATATTTTATCTAAAACTGACACATCAGTTCCGGTTTCTGTTGATTCTGGGATATTCAGCTTTCCAATTTCTTCAACAGTGTTTGTATCAGCACCTAAGGAACTTGTAGTATTAGCATTAGCATTAGCGGATTCAAGTTTTTTAATATTTTCTTCTCGTGCATTAAGCTCGTTTTCTTTAACAATTAATTCAGCTTCTTTATTTTTTAATAATTGGGATTTAATTTTAAGTTTTTCAATAATTTCTTTTATGGTTTCTTTACTTGATTCAACATCAATATTGGAAAATTCTTGGTCTTGGTTGGGATTTGTTACAATTTGTGTGTTATTATCAGAACCTCCATACATAAGCTGATTAATTTTTCCCATTAATTTAACAACTTTGCGAGAAGAATGGGTTTGTATTATTTGGTTAATTTGTTCATTTGATGTATTAGATTGTTTTGCTTGATTAATTAATTCGTTAGCTTCTAAATTAGATAAGGTTTTCATATGGTTATAAATAGTTTTAAACTCATTCTTAGAAATTCCCATTTAATAATATATACTATTAGCTAGATAATTTTATCATAAAATGTGAATTCTTTAAATATTTTTTGTATTAAACTTAAAGAATTATTTACTAGAATAATAATGTCAGAAAATATTCCAAAAAAGAAACGCGGACGAAAGCCAAAAAATTTTAGCATCACACAAGCTAAACTTGAAAATCCTGTTTCAGAAGATTCAGTTAATTCAGAAGATGAAAAAATAATATTTCATCTGCCAATTACTATAGATGAAATTAATGCAAATGACAATCAAGAAATGGGATTGTTTATTAAGTCAGAAAAAGACATAAGAGAAACAAAAAACCCGCTTAAAAAGTCAATAGAAACATCTGACTCTGATTCAACTGAAACACTAAAAACATCTGTTAATAATACTAATGTTATGATGAGTAAATTGGGATTATCAAATCCAGTTAACAAAATTATTACAACAAATATAAATTTTAGTCAAAAAACAAAATGTTGGTGGTGCAGAAATTGTTTTACAACACCAGCTTCTCAACTACCAGAAGACTATTATAACGACACATTTTTTTGCAAGGGTAATTTTTGTAGTTGGAATTGCAAGAAAGCATTTAATATTGATTTAAACGATTCATTAACTTGGAAAAGAGATTCATTAATTAATCTCATGTACTTTAAAACTTATGGACAATATGTGGAAATAGTTCCAGCTCCACATTGGATGTGTTTAGAAGAATATGGCGGTAACTTGTCAATTGATAAATTTAGAGAAAGTTCAGTTGCAAACACTAAGGAATACTTAGTATTACATCCACCACTTATTTCCCGTCAAATGCAAATTGAAGAATCGTATAAAACAAATAAACTAAAAGAAGTTCCAATTGACAAAGTAAATAAAATATACTCGGAAATTGATTCTGAATATGCGATTAAAAGAAACAAACCTATTCAATCCAGTCAATTAAATTTAGAAACAACAATGGGTTTAATAAAGAAAAAGAAATCAAAAGGATTTTAAATTAAGATAAATTAATAATTAACTTGAATTTTATACATAAATTAATAATTAACTTGAATTTTATACAAAGTAATGGAAATATAATTATTTTATATAAAATAAATTTGCTTATTTACTCAGCAATTTGTGCAACACTATCTGGGTTTGTTTGAACAAATACTGAAGACAACCCAAGTACACCAATTTGTTCATTTAAACATTCAATAAACTGATAATGAACTTCTTGTGACGAATCAGCTGAAGAAGTTTCAAAAATAAAGCTTGGTGCTCCCAAATATCTTAGTGAGTATTGGCATTTTACGGTTTGAGATAAACAAGTTTCAAATAACTTTTTTGTGCTAGAAATGCCTTCTTGTGATAAAATTGAAATAATCGAAGTTATTTTTCTAGGAGGCTTTTCAGTTTTCTTTGCAACAAGGCTTTTAATTAAGTTTCGAATTTCGTCTGAAACTTCTCCAACAGCGCACCACTCGTCAATCTTGTCATCAAAGTTTTCCTTAAAATATTGCCAGAGATTTATTGGGTCTTCTTCGCTATCGTCATTAAATTCTCTTCGTTCAGAATCAATAGTATGCACAAGTTTTGTCCATATGTCTGAAAATTTTTCATTTGAAATTGTACAAACAGATGTAATCAAACTTTCTAATAGCTTGTTTTCAGTAAACTGTATCATTAACTTTTCCTGAATTTCAGCAGGAGACAGGTTTTTCTCATCAACGTAATCATCAAGATATGCAATTGACAGTCCAACAATTTTTGCCTTGGTATCAACATTGTCGACACGTGCAACCATTTGTTTATCTAACGGAACAATCTTGTTCCAACTTGATACCTTTCTTTTTTTAGAAGCATCTGAGTAATTCATCATACCGCGATAAGGATACTCGACAAGGTTAGCATCAAAAAAGGAATCTGTTTTTTCGGTAAATACAACGAGAACAAGCTCGCCTTCGGTAGGAGTTATAGTAGAATAATATTGAAATTCGGACATTAATAATATTATACTATTCCAATTAGAATAATATTTTCAATTTTTTTAATCAAGTGTTATACTTCAATTTCAACATCTTGTGTTTTTTTAGATTTGGATTTGGTTTTTGTTTTAACAATAATTCCAGAATCAACCAATTTAGTTTTTTCTGCTTTAACAATAACTTCAGGTTGAACTGGTTTTTCTTTTTTTGGTGATTTAACAAGGTCTAATACATTTGTATAAAAATATGCACCCTGTAAAAATGAGTCAGCTAAATCATCACGCTTTTTAAATGAGTTAAAATGCTTAACCCAATTAACCAAATGTGCTGTTAAGTCCAAACAATATTTAATTCCTAAACTTTTAGTTAATTTATATGCTTTAGTATCGTCAGTACTTTTTGCTTTAACTAATTGTTTTGTGTCACCTTCAGATGCTAATTTAAGTTTATTTGATGGAGACATAAACTTTACTTGAGTTATTTTAGATTGTGTTTGTGCCTTATCAATAATTCCTCTGATTAGGTAATAATCATATAGTGTTGATGCTATTGACTTCATTCTCGGATTTTTGAAAGATGGTTGATTTTCTATAACAACATAATCTGCCTGAAGTAAATTTTTTCTTTTTTCCAACTCCATTATTAAGCCATATTTAACATCATCAAAATTTAAAGTAGTTGAGCTTTTAATTTTAAAGGGTTTTAATGCTGATTGTTTTGCGGTAGTTTTATATATTTGTTTGGCATGGGTGGTACAGTAACATGATTCATTATTTACATACGAACCAGACTTCCCACATGATTTTTCACCTGAAATTTGATATACACAACTTTTTCCTGATTTTTTATCACAAGAAATAAAACACTTGTCAAATGGTTCAACTTCTGTATCTGCTTTTTTACCATGGGTTTTACAATAATAAACAGTATTTCCATTTACTACTTGTGTTAAGCAGGCCTTGGACCCACATGAACATTTACATTCATCTCTATTTGTTAAGTCAATATTGTTCCAATCTAATATATCCCAATTAATGTTTGTGACACCATTTGGATTCGTAAATTTTTTTTGAGTAAGCAAACAATATGATAAGTGAATAACACCAACATCAAACGATAAAATAACTGGAAATTTTTCTTCACTCATGATTTATATTATGTAATTATATATAATATTTTGTGGTTAAACTAATTATTTGAAAATAATGTGAAACCACCTTAAAGAAAAATTGATAAATTAATTTCCAATAATATTTCCATTAGTCTTTTAATGTGCGCAAATCTCGAAATTATAATTGGACCAATGTTTTCAGGCAAGTCAACCGAAATTATTAGAAAAATCAGGTTGTTACAAAAAATAGACAAAAAAGTCCTTGTTGTTAAACCATGCATTGATAATCGGTATACTTCTGACAAAATAACATCACATAACTATGAGTCAGTTGAGTGTATAGTTGTTAATTGTTTAAATGAAATCGATCGAGAACTAATCAAAGCACACGATACAATAGTAATAGATGAAGGTCAATTTTTTTCTGATTTGGTTGAAACAGTAGACTATTGGTTAAAATTTTTTAATATTGATATAATTGTAGCAGGATTAGATGGAGATTTTCAACAGAAACCTATTGGTGAAATTCTTCGGTTAATACCTTTGTCAAACAAATGTGTTAAATTAAATTCACTATGTAATATGTGCAAAGATGGTACAAAAGCTCCTTTTAGTTTTAGACTAGTTCAATCCACAGAAGCAGTTTTAGTTGGTGGTTCTGATAAATATATGCCTTTATGTCGTGCTCATTACAACCAAATGTCTCAAGCTAATTTATCTAATTTACCATATTCGGCCAATTTGGAAAAATGAACAAATGAACATGTTTTAAACATAAGTAAATTTTTTTCCATATAATAATCATTTGTTTGAAAATTTAAAGCAACTAACTGAATGTGTTTATTCCAAAAAGGTTCTGGATCATAATTAAATGACAAGTGACCTAAAATATTGCCAGAAGGATATACTCTGTGAATTTTATTTAACTCTTTATTTATTTTGCTATCAGCAGAGTTATTTGTATAATATTTATCACCTGCATATGAATCAAAAATATTGGCTAATTCATTATCTTCCGGTAAAACTAATTTTTTGCTTGTGGTTAAAATAATTTTATTTAATAAACTACCAATTGGTTCTTGAGAAAAATGTTTTTTCCCATTAAAAACTTTAAATTCCGACCCCAGTAATTTTCCGGCAAATTCCTGAGTCAGTATTTGTTTTATTTGTTTTTTTGTGGAAACATTATTAGTATTTAATTCAATGTCTATCCAAATTGGGTCAGAAGTAGTTTTGGCAAATTTACTTATTATTTGTACACAGTTTTTTAAGTCTAACTGAGTTGTTGTAAATACATCACCAGAATCTAATTTAATTCCATGAACAACAACAGGTTTTAAATCTTCTGGTAAATTTCCAATATTATTTTTTGTAAACACATCTAATTCAATTACACGGGCTCCCATCTCAAGCGCATTAGTTATTGCTTTAGTTGATGCAACATCACCATTTTGGTTACATGGTAAGTATGTATTATGTGATGTATTAATAATAAATTGATTAAATAGTTTAGACGTTAATTCAGGTTTTGCATACTCAACCGGTATTATTCGTTGTACCTGGTGTTTGGGTTGGGAAATTAAACATTTTTCAGTTCTTAACTTATTATTTAAATTAAAATAAAATAATGTTAATTGAATAAATACAAAACTAAAAAATAAAATTCCAATAATAAAAATTCTACTTTTAGTTTCCACTTTTTTTTTCCAAATATAAAATCCCAGTAAAATTATAACCGCGAAAATTTCTAAATTTATAGGGGAATTAATCATAATGTTAAATAATATTAATTACTACTAGAAAATCTTATTTGTTCATTAGTGATTATCATCTAAAACAAAGTTTAACTTGAACAAACTTATCTGGTCATTTTGTGTTAATTTCTTATATAAAGACCATGTTTAATATATAAAAAAATGAAAAATAATACTTAAAGATTTATTTCTCTATATATATAACTAATGTCTATAAAATCAAGATGGGATACTTTCGAGTTTACAGATTACCTCAACGTTGAGGATATTGAGATTAAAAATCTCCCTGCTGGTATCAGCGTATCAACGATGTGTGCATCATGCAAACTTAACACTAGGTTAAATATACCTAATATCGAAAAGTACTTACAATTAAATTCTGACGATATTCTAACAGTTAAAATGAATAAAGAAAGAATGAGAACTTTAATTACCATAAAAAATAAACCAAAAAGAATTAAAAAAGTTGATAACAAATCCAAACAAAAAGATACTTCCAAAAATCATTTTTATAATCAAATTACTGTGGTTGTTCGTGTTGGTCAAGGTCAATGCAAAGATTTAAATGAAACTCCAAAAATTAATATGAAATTATTTAGAAATGGTTCTGTTCAAATGTCTGGATGTAAATCAATCAAAAATATTAACATTGCACTTAATAAACTAATTAGCAAACTTAAGGAAATTAAGGCTAAAATTGAAGATGGTAAAATTTGCGAGAAAGAATTTATTGAAGAATCTGATAAAATTACTGTAAAGGACTTTAAAATTGACATGATTAATTCTAATTACCAAGTTGCAATGCAAATTGATAGAGACAAGTTATATAATCTTTTACTTAAAAAGAAAATTAAAGCATCATACGAACCATGTATTCGTGCTTGTGTAATTATCAAGTATGTGCCTGCCAAAGAGAATGTTGAACAAAAAGAAGTTAGTATTTTTGTTTTTCAAAAAGGCAACATTATTATCACAGGAGCTCGGTCTAAATCACATATTATATCTGCGTATAATTATATGAATGAAATTCTATTGACTCACACTGATGAAATTATTAAAAAAGATGAAAACGAAGAAGAAGAATTAATATTAGATATTTATAAAGACATTATGAAAGATGTTAATATGGGAATTATCAAAGTCTAATAGTTTTTTACAATTAATTAATTAATATAATTTTATATTAATTAAATAAAATGTGAATTTTAATAATCTTCACGAAAGTTAGATTCGATAAAATGTGAATTTTAATAATCTTCACTTTGGGAAAAAACTATTTTTTTACCTTCTCCTATATAAACCGTATGTTCATATTGAGCAGTAAATGCCCCAGAATTTACACAAGCAGGTGGATAACCATGAATTAGTTTATTAGTTTGAAGTTTGTTCAGTTCTAATTTGTAATTATTTATATTGAATAATTCAACATATCTATCAGTAAAAGGTAATGTTTTAAAATTTGCATAAAGTTCTGTTAATAATTTTCCAGTTTCTTTACCTATTTTATTTGGATCAGCTGTTTTATATGTGTCAGGGTTAATTCTGTATAGGTTACATTCAGACTTTTCTTTTACGTTATTTATTCCTGTTGAACCAAAAGTTTCTACTGCATACACACCTTCTTTAAATTTATAGTCAGCAGGCCAATATCCGCGCATATCAACTGTGGGTAAAAATATGCCCCCATGAATAATACCCTTTTTAATATTGTGACCACCTAAGTTATTAATTGCTCGGATAGGATAAGTTTTACCATCTAGTTTTATCTCATATGATTCCATAACTTCTTGAATATTTGCACCCCACTCTGAAATATTTACATCAATACCTATTGTTTTAAGTCCAGCATATGTGGCATCCCGAACAGCTTCTGCTAAGACATCGTACTTACTGTCAAAATAAACAGTATATGCAGAATCTATAATCCATTGGTTTACTTCAACACCAAAATCTATTTTTACAATATCAGATTTACCAAGTGTTTGTGTTGAACCAGGTGCAGGATGAAAATGTGCAGCACATTCATTAATTGCTAATCCAACTGGAAATCCTATTCCCTTGTTTACTGGATTAGCATTAGGTATACTAGCAGTAAGTTCTGTGGTTTTTAGTTCAATTAAGCTTGCAATATCTGTTAGTTTAACTCCTGGTCTTAAATATGGTTGTAAAAATCTTCTTACTTCTTTATGTATTTCTCCTGCTAAAGTTAAAGAACCAATTACATCAGAATCATTCGGGTAAGTTTTCCCAATGGGATGGGAATTAAAAAATGGATTAACACCTTTTAGTTCAGGATAATTATTTTGAAAATCGCCAAAAGCTTTATACATTTTTTGGGTGATATATATCATTTACAAGAGGATTTGTCTTTAAAGTATTTATAAAGTAAGGGTTTACATAATATGATGATGTTTCAATAACTGGTTTACTCATTGAATATACTTTTTCAATAGTATCTCTAGATGTAGTTGGCATTACACTATGGTCAAGTGTTTTATGTGGATGTGGAACATATGAAAATAATATTGGCTCATTAAGTCTCACGTTATCTCTATCAATATATGGTCCATTTAAATCACCTTTTCCATTTGGTGCACGTGAATATGTTGAAATTTCACGACGGTCATCAATACACATGTTATTTGCAGCTTCATGTGAACTTGGAGCTTCAATTTCTCCATGAGCACCTCCAGTATAGTCTTCTAACATTGTAGTTTCTTTGGTAGTTGTTCTCATAGTATCCATCAAGTCTGTATAATTACCCATATTACTGTTACCAACTCTACCTCCAGGTGTTTGGATAATAGTAGTTTGTTTTATTGTTGGTTTTGCAATGTCATTATAGTTTTTAATATAGGTACCGGCTTTATCAGATGCTTTAGTGTGACCAATATACTGGGTGTCTTCTGTTTGTTGTCTTAGGGTTGTTTTAGCGGTGTCAGATAAATCGCGAACATATGTACCTGCTTTATCAGAAGATTTAGTGTGTCCAATATGTTGGGTATTTTCTGTTTGTTGTCTTATGGTAGTTTTAGCGGTGTCAGATAAATCGCGAACATATGTACCTGCTCTATCAGAAGATTTAGTGTGTCCAATATGTTGGGTATTTTCTGTTTGTTGTCTTATGGTGGTTTTAGCGGTGTCAGATAAATCGCGAACATATGAGGCCTCATTAATATTGGAGCTAGCATGACCAATATGGTGAGTATTTTCTGTTTGTTGTCTAATGGTGGCTTTAGCAGTATCTGATAAATCGCGAACATAATGATTTGAACTGTTATCTGAACTTACCATACCTGTGTGATTATTAATTATAGTTGTTTGTTTTATAGTTGGTTTTGCCATATCTCCATTTAATATATTTGTGTGTTTAACTTCACTTGTTGCATTTAAAATTAAGTTATGAGATGTTGATTGACGATGAGTAAGTTTTGCTTCATCTGTGTGATGAATTGAACCTTGTTTAACTTCACCAACAATATTTGATACAATATTATGTGATGTACCGGGACGTTGAGTCATTTTGGCTTCATCAGTATAATATACAGACCCTTGTTTAACTTCACCGGTGGCATTGGAAACAATATTATGAGATGTTCCTGGACGTAAAGTCATTTTAGCTTCATCAGTATAATATACAGACCCTTGTTTAACTTCACCGGTGGCATTTGATACAATGTTGTGTGATGTGTTTGCACGTAAAGTCATTTTAGCTTCATCTGTGTAATGTACAGACCCTTGTTTTATTTCACCTTGAGCATTAAGAGCTACACTATATGATGTTGTTTGACGTTGTGTATTTTTTGCATCATCAGTAAAATAAACTGTTGAGTTTTTAATATTTGAAGTTGGACCCAAAACATCGTGATTATCCATTGTTTGTCTTTTGGTAACAGGTAAAACCATGTCATTTGAAAAAACATAAGATTTTTGTTCTGAACTTGGACCAAGTATGTTATCATTATGAATCATTAATTCGCGAGCAGTAGTTAATGGAATATCATTGTAGTCAATTACATAACCTGATTGTGATGAACCTAACGGGGCTTGATATTCAATATTAGTTGTTACTCTTTGATTTTCATATGCAGTAAATGATTTTGCATTTGTCATAACTGGTTTATTATTTACTGCATTTATCGCATGTGTGTTATCATTTAAATAGTTTTCTCTTTTACTTGGTTCAAAACGAGTTTTACCTTTGTCAGGACCATCGCCCATTTTAGTGTTAACTGCATGACCAGGCTTGTAGTTTTCTTTTTCATTTCTCATTGTTGTTACATTTGTATAAGTTCCTGTTTGTTTAGGAGCATCAACATGTGATTTACTAGGAAGTAAGTCATCAAATTTAGTTTCTCTATGGTCAGGCAATTTAAATTTTGTTAAGTTAGGGTCAGGACCTCTAAATTCTCCTTTTTTAACTGCTTCATTTCTTCTTCCCTCGTAAGTTGTCTTTTGATTAATATCACTACGTAAATCATCGACATTTTTTGGCATAATACGATAAACAGCATGATTTCCTTGTTGATTTTTATCATTAAGACCTGGACGGACACGAACATTTGTTTCAAATGGTGTGTTCCCATAGTTGTTTTTATTAGAAGGTAAAAATCTATTTGAAATAGCATTTGTTATAGCAGGCATACCATGAGTATATGTTAAATCAGCCATGGGTTCAAATAGGTGGTGTTTTTCTTTTTTTGGTGTATAATGTTCAAAAGCACCAGTGAATGTTTCCAGTTTTCTTTGTGTTCTGTCTGAATTAACATCAAAATCCCTTCTGGCAGTATTTGGTGTCATATTGTTATGAACAAAATCTTCTTTACTAACAACATCATAGTGCATATCAGAATGAGCAAATTGAGAATAACCATTTGCAAAATCTAAATTTCTTTGTAACGATGTGTTCATTCCTGATACTGTAGTAAATGCTTCGTTTACTCCAACTGGTGCACTGATATTATCAAAACGTAAGTCATCAAATTGATTAATAAATTCTGGATTTGAACGATTTTGTATTGCTTGTCTTTGTTCAATCACATTCATTTTGCCACTAATATTAGAATTATAAACACCATCTAGTTTTCTTGATGCTTTATTCTGTGCCAATGGACCTAATAAAATACTTGACATATTATTATTAGATACATTTTATTTTTAAACTAAAATACTCGTTATATAATTAAAACACCCATTAGTACTTTTAAATGTCACAAGTTTGTTTAGCTGTAGGAATTTCTTTAGGAAGGGCTTCGCCTTTATCCCAAAAATCTTGAGGACTTAATTTAAATGTGTCTTTTGATTGTAATCTAGAATTTAAACCAATGCGGTCTCCTGATTCTTGAATATGACATTGGGGATTAACATGCAAGTAAGGTTCAAGCATTAAATCAGTTAAACTCATACCACGGTAGTTATCAAGAGGATGGGTAAATCTAGTGTCTTCAGGAGTTAATTGGTTTGAGCAAACTGGTTTATGTTCTAACTTGGCGTTGGCAAGAGGGTTAGATTGTTCATTAGTTTTACCAAGTCTTTGGTTTCTCCATGAAAGTTGTGATTCAGCATCAGCCATGTCCTTAAAACATAAATCCATGGGTTTTTTTACTAAAGAAACATCAGATTTAGCACCAATAGGACCAGTGTATGAATAGCATTGATTGCAGTTTTCAGCAAAAGGGGCATATAATCTGTAATCGCCAGGAGCAGTACTTCTTCCCATTTGGAGGTCGTAAGCTGCGTTGTCGTATTTTATTCTATTGAATGACATTTAGCCTATATTATAAGATAAGATTTTTTTTATAACTTTTTATAAAAATAAATAATAGTAAATGATTTATTTTTTAATTGGAATAAAATTGAATCAATTGGCTTTATTTTTCTCCTTCAGCTTTAGTTTTTAAGGGGCAAAAGTTGATACCAAGATTCTTTTCGTTTAACATATTAGTTTTGGGTTTTTCCAAATTATTAGGGGTAATGTAGTGAATGTTTTCACACATAGCAGCAGGTGAAAAATCAGGTACTTTAAATTCAGTAGCAGGGTTAAACTTTAAGCTGGGGCACAAGGTTCCGGGTCTGTTTAAACCATAAAGTTCATTTTCAACATCAGCGCGGGTACCAAATTCAACAACATTAGTAAAGTCACCAGCAGGGCATTGTTTGCAGTTTTCATATTTGCCTTTGAATAAATTGTATTCTAATGGACTAGTGCTTTCTTTAATTTCAGTAGCATAAGCGCATTTGTCGTAAATTAAGCGATTAGAACTCATATTATATATTAATATATTAGAAAAAAATATTATTTTACAAAAATAACTAAACTTTTATTTTATTTACCCATTGAAGGACAATTATTTGAATTAAACCTTCTGGTATTATTTCTGGTTTAATATAAGATAAATATAATAATTCAGAAAGTTCTTGTTTAAGTTCCTTAGTATTTATACGTATTTTATTTTTTAATATTTTTAAAATTAGAAATTTAACTTCTAAACTTATTATCCAATTAATTTTTAAATTAAATGGTTCCTCTAAAAATGGAACCAAATTATATAACAATATTTCTAAGGGTTTTGATGGACAACCTAATTTAAATGCAAGTATATGGGATAATTCATCTTTTATTATATCAATGTATGTATTTCTTGATTCTGTAGTAAAATTATTAATCATTAAATCCAGTTTAATAATTAATTCCCTAATTGTGATTGGTTTAATTGGAATTGTTGAATTTGTTGGGTTACAAAAACTTATGTCAATTTCATCTTCAGGTTTTATTAAATTAAATATCCAACTCAAATGTTTAATGTTCCAATTGGATACATTAGATGATTCCATTATTTTTTTTTCCAATAATGCAATATCAATATAATTTGTTTTATTAAAATACTTTTTTCCTTCTCTAAATTCCAAATGTTTCTTCATATCTGCACCATATGCTGTTAAAAAGTTAATCATATTTGGGTCCTTTTCTAAGCACGCGTATTCTAGCAATGTATGACCAAATTTATTTGCTTGGTCAATTCCTGCTCCTAATTTAAATGCCTGACGTAGAAAACTCGTATCACCAAATCTAATTGCACAATGCAATGGAGTTAATCCATAGTCATTTATAATACTAAAATCAATATCGCCATATTCATATGACTTTAACTTGTGAATATCACCCATTTCAATTAACTCAAAGAGCTCATTATCAGCGTCAGGGGATTTTACTTTTTTAATATTTGGTTTATCAATTGTTGTTGTTATAGCTTGAGTAATGTACTTGCTACACTCAGTTTCTGTTTCATCAATAATCCCAACTAAATTTTCTGTAACTTTAACATTGGCTTCCTTAAAGTCGTTTAAAATTTTGATACATTGTTTAAAATACTCCAATGATTTTTCTATATCAGATTCATAGTATTTTTTTGCAGTTAAATATGATTTTAAACATTTTAATACTTTTTTATTGTTCGTGTCAATTTCCATTGGTATTTTATCTATTATATTGGTTTGGTTAAATATTTTTAAAATAAACGAAATAATAAATTTTCCATAATAAAAGTAAAAATTGATTTAAATAATCTTTTGTACAAATGATTAATTATTAATTATGAGTAAAATACAAAAACTAATTGACGATGGTAAAATTCCCCCCACATCCACAACTAAACCTTCGAGTGAATCAAAGAAAAAAACAACACAACAAACCAACCAAACTATCCAACCCAACCAACCCAATACAATTTGCCTAGTTAAGAGTAAACAATTTAATTTTGACCCAACTAAACCACTTTTAAAATGGGTTGGTGGTAAAACACAAATTTTAGAAAAATTAATTGGAGATTTTCCTGTAACCATGAGCAATTATCATGAATTTTTTGTGGGCGGTGGTAGTGTTTTGTTTGGATTTTTAGATTTAGTAAACTCGGGTGTTATTAAAGTAAATGGTACAATCAATGCTTATGACTTAAACTCAAATTTAATAAATATGTATACTGTTGTTCAAAATCAACCAGGAAAATTAGCTAAATCAATTAAAAAAATCATTAAACAATACAATGAGATTGAAGATGATGATGAAATTAAAAATAAAAAACCAAAAACATTTGAAGAAGCCATAACATCAAAAGAATCATATTATTATTGGATTAGACAACAATATAACACACAAACAAAATCAAAATCTAAACTATCTGAATCTGATTTGGTTAACAATGCTGCGATGTTTATTTTTCTTAACAAAACATGTTTTCGCGGCCTTTACAGAACTGGTCCAAATGGATTTAATGTCCCGTTTGGTCATTATTCAAATCCAACTATTTTAGACCCAGAACATTTAATCCAGGTTTCTAAGTTGGTTTCAAATGTAAATTTTATACATGGTGATTTTTCACAATCAGCTAAAAATGTTAAGCCGGGTGATTTTGTCTATATGGACCCACCTTATGCTCCAGAAAATGCTACTTCTTTTGTTGGATACACAGATGGCGGTTTTGATTTGGATACTCATATAAAACTATTTACTATTTCAAATGAATTTAAAAAAACTGGCACATTATTTATTATGAGTAATGCTGATGTTAAATTAGTAAGAGATAACTTTCCTGGTTATTTGATTGAATCTATAGAATGTAAACGTTCAATTAATTCAAAAAATCCAGGAGCAAAAACTCAAGAAGTAATTATAAAATCTTTTAAAAGTAATTAAACTAAACAGTTATTTCAACTGGTTTGGACTTGGATTTTGTTTTTATTGGTTTAATTTGTTCGGTATTATTTAGTTTTTCTGGTGAAATATTAAATCCCCATTTATAAATTTGGTCAAAATAGTTTTCATCTGTACCATCAAAAGTTTGAATATTGTTTTCTTTTAGTATTTTATTTAAAATTATCCATTTGAGTTGATTAGATTTGAGTTTATCAATTAAAAATTTGCTTAATGAAAATGCATAATCTATTTGATATTTTTCATCATAATAAAACTCGTATTCTCTTTTTAAACTTGGACCAGCCCATAGCTTTACATCAACACTTCCATCTTTTGATTGATATTTTTTTTCTAATATTTTAATATTGATTAAGTCTTTGTTTTCATTTTTAGTTATTGTTAAAAAGGCTTCATCTGGTTTTCTAATTGCAGATTCTGAATAAAATTGTTCCATATAATATTTAAGTCCATTTTGTTTAACATAAACAAGTTTTTTATTTCCATCAATTTTAACAAAATAATAGTCTGTATTTGTTTCAAATGATTTTTTTTCCCAACCTTTTTTTTCAAGTAATTTTTCAATACTTGTTATTTGTTCATATGCTCCACCATTTAGAACAGTGTTTGCACCACCAGCACCGGTTCCTTTGTTTTTAATAGTTTTTGGAGTTTTGCTGGATAAGGATGATTCCTTAATTTCTTTATCTTTCATTAAAAACTGGAATATATATTAATTTATCAAATAATAAAATCAATTTTTATTATTTGATAATAAACATTTATTTAATAATTAAATTTTATTGTTTTTGTTCTAGCTTCAAAATCTGAAGAATCTTCTCTCATAGTATTTACACTTAGTTGATTTTGTTTTCTGGTTGACTCTCCTCCTCTTGGAATAGGCATAACAATATGAGACGGGTCTTGAAAATTTCTATCCAAATACTGAAATTGATAATCAAAAAATTGTTTTCCTTCTTTAACTTCCTTAAACTCTTTAGTATCGTGACGTGATGCATCACCATATCTAATATCATTTGAAATTTCTAAATTACCAAAACCACGACCAGCTCCAACATCTTTATTAGTGTAATAAAAATCAGACCTGGGATTACAGTTATTAGTCGCCAAGTTATTTTTATAAGGAACATTATAATCATTTGGATTGAATTCATCATTTAGTTTCATTTGTACTTTATCTCTTTTTGTAATTCCTGGAGTTAATAAAACAGTTTCATTGTCAATTACATGGGACTTTTTTTCAGGTAAAATCCAATGTCCGTGAGACCAAACCTCAGGGTCTTCCTTTGAAACAAATTTATTTTTAGCAACTGGTTTATTTTCAGTGTTCTCTGGTGAAATGTGAGAACTTAAAGTAAATCCGGTATTAATGCCTGCATAATTACTCATTAATTAAATAGATATTTTATTATTTAATTAAACTAATTTTGTTTTTAATCATCTAAATTTGTAATTCTTCCTCTGTGATAAACAGGGTCTCTGTACTTTAAACAGTTTTTACCAGTTGATTTACATTCACCACTTCCACCATAACACCAATTAGCAAAGCCAATTTGGTTATTAACAATATTTGTATTTGGCATTGTGTAAAAATTTCTATCGGATATAAATTTCCCCCAAATATCAGATGAATCAGTATGTATGTGAGTTCTAAAAGTTTTTCTTATTAATTGTTTTGAATCTTCATAATCACAAGCTTCTAATCTATTTGGATTACTAATTAAGTCACCAATAGTAAAATTCATAAATGGATTGTCAATTGTTGGTTTTTGACAGGCCTTTACGTTGGCTTTCATTTCAGTCGACATAAAGTTTTCTGTACTACCTAAAAGCCAACTTATTGCAATAATTAAAAGTGAAATTGACAAAAACTTGTTGTCCACTCCAAATAAATAAATTGCACCAGCACTATAAATGGCAAGACGGGCTAATGCATTAATTTTTTGTGTACTTGTTAGTGTATTGGTTGGTAAAAATTGGTCAGGTTCATCAAATAATACCTTTGGATTTTCATACCATAATTCTATCATTATAATTAATAAATATTAGATATTTTTTAATTTATTGTCTTTAATTATTGTATTGGTAAACAAAAATTATATCATATTAAGACAATAAAAAAATTGAATTTGATTTAAATTATACTCATGGGCTATTGAATTTAATGGAAGTTAATAAAATAACAATTAAAAGAATTAATGGAGATTACAAGTTATTTGAAAAGTCTAATCCCGAATATTTTGATGTATTGGCAAATCCTGAAAACATTTTGGAAATTTATTTTTTAATGTATGGACGTGAAGGAACACCTTATGAAGGAGGACAATATATTGGTAAAATTGTTCACAGCCCTGAATATCCTCGTAAAGCTCCTGACTACTATGTGTTAACTCCAAACGGACGCTTTGAAATAAATAAAAAAATTTGTCTTACTAATTCCAGTTATCATCAATCAGACTGGGCTCCAGCTGCATGGAACTTGGTTAGTATTTTAGAAGGATTTAGTTCTGTCTGGCATTCAGAAATTAAAGAAGATAAACATGGTATTAGTCATATTGGTTCAACACCACCTGAACAAATTAAAAAACTTGCAGCCCAATCAGTTGCATTTAACACAGATAGTTTATCAAGTTTGTTTGGAAAATTTCCTAAAGTAAAATCTGCACATAACCCATATGCGAAAAATGCAAAAAAATCTGAGTCAATTTGTGTGTGAAAAAATTGATTTTTGTATTTATTTTAAACTTAACAAATGTATTTAATGTCAACAGTAAAAGAAACAAACTTTACAGATATCAATGTAAAAGAACTATTTGACTTTTCAAAAAAATTACAAGAATATTATTATTCATGTATATTGGAAAAGCAACCTGATACAAATGGAATTTGGAAGTGTGCAAAGTTTAGCAATTTATCTGATGCGGAAAAATACAGAGAAATAAATTTACCAAATGCCGTATTAACTAAAATTGTCCCATATCAATGTTCCAATCCATTCGAATACTTTGAAAATAAAATTGTTTATGATAAAGTAAACTTTCCAGTTGAAATTATTAAAAACCCATGGGTTGTAGAGGAGAAATAATTTCAGACTAGGTTAAAAAAATTGAAATAATTTAATAATTATAACCTATTTATTTATTCCCACTAATGGCGCTATCACATCATATCCAATTAAATTACCAACCTGTTTACACTAGATTTGTCAATTTAAGTTCCGAAGAATGGACTCAAATGGTTAGACAATTTGTTGACAAACTCGCCGAAAAACCAGTTGGGAGGACACTAGTAGACAATCTAATTCGTTTTATTGAATCTGGTTATAAAATACTAATCCAAAATCACGATTATCCCACTTCCCGTACTGTTTTTCCAAAAATTCGCTATGTAAATAAAAAAACTGTGTTAATTGTTGTACCATCGGTTCCGTATTTTACTACAGTTGAAACTGTTGATCCAGAATTATGTAAAGATGTTCAAGATAAATTTTTTATTAATTTGACTGGGGTTTTAGCATTTAATCCAGCAATAGCTAAATTAGATTTTTCGTCTTATAAGTTTTTGTTATCAAGTACTAAACAAACTGGATTTATCAACTTAGCTCATGAATTAATTCATTGTTTGCGCATGTGGGAAGGTATGAATCAAGATGACCCAAATGAAGAGGACAATACAATTTATGGCATTGCAGGCTCTGTACTTGCGTATTATGATGGGCAAAAAAAAATCTACATTTGCGAAAATGCAATTAGACAAGAATGGGGTATGAAACCACGTGTTACACATGACTGTAAGGAAATATTTTGTATGTATGTGCCATCAACCCATTCTCGCTCCTCCCAATATACCAAGCAAAATTATTGGGATTTTGTTTAAACTTGGTTTTTTTATTCGATACCAAAAATATTCTAAAAAGCTATTTAAGGAGATTTTACCATTAAATTGTAATTAAATTATGAATAATAAAAATTACTCATGGGTTGAAAAATACCGACCGGAAAACTTGAGTGAAATCAGTGCACAAACCAATGTTGTAAAATCCTTAAAATCTGCTTTAACTACAAAAAATATTCCACATTTGATATTTTTTGGTCCTTCTGGTTGTGGAAAAACATCAACTATTCTGGCATTGTCAAAAGAATTGTTTGGTTCAGAACATTTTGCTGATAGAATAATTGAATTAAATGCATCTGATGAACGCGGTATTAATGTTATTAGAGAAAAAATTAAAACATATGCAAAACAATCTGTTAAAAACATTAAAGACGCACCACCATGGAAAATTATAATTTTAGATGAAGCAGATACAATGACATCTGATTCACAATTTGCTTTAAGACGCATAATGGAGCAGTATTCGAAAATTACAAGATTTTGTATAATATGTAATTATCACAATAAAATTATTGACCCTATTATATCACGGTGTTCATTATTTAGATTTAAACCTATTGATTCGGATGAAATAATTGCTAAATTAAAACACATTTGTTCCTGTGAAAAATTTAATTGTCCAGATAAATTATTGGAAAAAATTGTCGGAATTTGTAGGGGTGATTTGAGAAAGGCAATTAATTTATTACAAAAATGTTATAATTCATATGGAGATAAAGTAAACTCGGAACTACTTGACGAAATGTCAGGAGTTATTCCATTTGATAAATTTAATAATCTAATGGAATATATTTTTAATAAAGACATAAATAATGTTGATATAACAATTAATGGACTATTTTTACAGGGATATTCAATGGTTAATCAAATAATTAGTTTCCATGATTATATAATTAACTCGAAACTATCAAGTGAAGTCAAGTCAAATATTTTATGTAAAATTGCAGACATAGACCAAAATTTAATTAAGGGTTGTGACGAATATATTCAGTTTATGAAATTGGCTTATCATATAATGGTTACAATTTAAGTAAAACTTAAATCTTAATAACATAATGTGTTGTTACGATTTAATCAAAGATTAAATTCTAATGGCTTTGATGCCGTTACGATTTAATTAAAGATTAAAAAATATTGATAAAATAATATTTAATATTATCAAATATTTGATAATATTAAATGGTATTAAAATATGGAGAAATATATGTACACCATAATCAAAATGAAGAATTTTTTACTAATCATGTTAAACGTTTTTTTGGATGGGAAACATTTGTTGACGAATCATCAAAAATTATAATAACTTATGAAAATTCAGATACAATATTTGATGTAAACGAATATTTAACATCAACAAGTAACAAATCAAGTATTTCAGTTGGTAACCCAGGAATAATAGTAACTGTTCCAGAAACAATAACATTAGCAAATGGAAAAATTGCAAAACATTGTTTACCAACACTAGATGCCAGTGGCGTTTACAAACAGAATTTTAGAGACATTTTTTCCAATTGTTCCAAATACAAAACTGGAAAACCGATTGCTTCTGTATTTAACTGTATTTACAGAGAAGGTTTAAAACAAGTTTTTTCTTTGGTTCGAATTTGTTCATCAGAAGATAACCCAATATTTATTTTTGCATATGATTCTGATTTTATGAGCGAAGCAAATACTGTATATTTTATCAATTGGCTTTTACGCGGAGGAAAAGTTAATGAAAACTAAACTTCAATATTATTCTTGTTATTAGATTTTACTGACAATGTTTTTGGTACATTACGGATATCATCAACTCAACTGAACTGAACTGAAGAAACACCAAGGTTTATTTTTGCATTTGAATCAGACTTTTATCAAATACTGATGTAGTCCATTTAATTAATTTATTTTTTCCCAAAAACTTATAAATCAATATCTGATTCTTCGTTGGTTTTTGTTACTTGGTATTTAACTGGTATGTATTCATTTTTTGAATCTGAAGTTGATGATAAATTTATTGAAACTGTGCCGATAAAACCATCATTCGTATCTAATTCAGAATAATATTTTATAAGAACATATCCTAGCATTTGAATAATTTCAAATAATAATTCAGAATTAACATTTTTACTAATAGTTAAAATCTTATTATTTTTAAGAGATAGTAAAGTATCTGATAAATTTTCATTTGTATTATTTATTAAATTTTTGTTAATATGGTCCATTGCAATTATTTTTAATTTGTCAATATCATTTTTAAGTTGTGATACTTCATTTTCTAATGTTGTTGTTTTACTATTATAAACTTTACACGATTTTTTAATATGTGTGTTTAATTTATAATTTGTTGTGAAATTTGCGAAGATAATGACCATATTTGGTGTGGTTGTTACGGCAATTGCACAAGTTGTGGTGATGATGTTGATAGAGGAGGTAATGGATGGTCATGTGATAAGTGCGAACAATGGTTGTGTGAGAAATGCAGAGGTAGTAAAAAGTGTATGTATTGTGGTAATTATTATTTGTTTTAATTAAATTTCCTCCCAGACAACACAATCAATATAAAAAATTAACCATATAAAGACAATTTAATATTAACATTATAATATGGAAAATTCTGACTCTAATTTTCTTCCATGGGTTGAGAAATATAGACCAAAATCAATTAATGATATTATATCACATGCGCAAAATATTGAAACCATTAAAAAATTATTAATTGGTGGTTCACTACCGCATTTGCTTTTTCATGGAGCTTCAGGAACAGGAAAAACATCAACAATTATGGCATTGGCAAGGGAAATTTACGGAAACAATGTGAGACTAATGGTGATGAAGTTAGATGCATCAGACGACCGCGGTATTAATTCAGTAAGAGAAGACATTAAAGGATTCGCTGAAAAATCCAACATGTTTCATCAGGGTGTTCGCTTAATTATTTTGGATGAAGCAGATTCAATGACATTTGATGCACAATTTGCCCTAAGAAGAATTATTGAAAAATATTCTGCAACTATTCGATTTTGTTTAATTTGTAATTATGAAAACAAGATAATTCCAGCAATCAGGTCCAGATGTGCAAACTTTCGTTTTTCCAATATCGATAATGTTCATATTTGCAATAAATTAAACCAAATTATTTTAGCTGAAAACTTATCTCATGAACCAGATGTAACCGATACTATCGCAACATTAGCAAAAGGAGATTTAAGAAAAGCCATTAATTTACTCCAGTCAATTTCGATGCAAACTAATTTTATTACAAAAGCCCTATGTTACGAAACTGCAGGAATTCCATCAAATAAAGAAATTAAAGAAATCCTAAGTAATTTAATTAACAAGTCAAAGTCTTTTGATTCAAGTTATAAATCTATTAGTAAAATAATTAAAACACAAGGATATTCACTTTCTATTGTTTTAAAAGAATTAATATTGGAATTACTTGCTGATAAACTTGATAGTTCAATGAGTCAAATTATATCTGATTTATCTGATTTAGAAAATATGGTTACAAAGTCAACATTTGGAGACATTTATATAACTTCACTTGTTGGAATATTTAAGAAAAAAAATTGAAAAAACTAATACCTTAGTTATTTAATAATTACCATTTAATGTCCTCTTTTACTACAAATATTAATAATACCACTACCAAGCCTCTTGTTGCTGCCTTTTCTGCAGCTGCAAATGCTTATGCTACCAATAGTTTATGCGATGGTGTTACATGGAATGGTGATATCAATTTCAGCTCACTTGGTGATGACTTTAAGTCAGCTTTACTCGCACTAGACCAAAAGATGGTTTTACCTGAGTCATTGCGTAAGTCAAGAGAACTTGATGAAAAAACTACACAAGTACTTGACAAATACTTTAATAGCTTTACTGCTATTGTTGCTTCATTAGGAGATGTTGACCGTGCTAAAGCATACGGGTTAATGTTTAGGTATCTTTTTTACTTACGTTCAGTTCGTGTTGCTGGAAAAAAATCTCGCCTTCTGTTCTATTACTTGTTTACTAGGCTTTATGCCCGTTTTCCTGCTACCACAGTTGCACTTGTTGAATTAGTGCCGGACTTTGGTTACTTTGGTGACCTCGATGTTTTGATTGATGAAATGGAAGACCATCCTGATGTAGTTAACGCTGCAATTAACGTTTATCTTAAACATTTGGATGCAGACTGTTATACTATTTTTTCTAAACCACTTAGTAAGGTAACAAAGGATGAAGCACAAGAACTTAATAATAAACTCAAGGTAATGAGTACTGAACAAGTTCGTGCTTTTGTTGGTTCTCGACGTTTGTCCCTTGCTGCAAAGTGGTTTAAACGTGAAGGCAAACATAATTCTACACATCGCGATGATATTTTGATTCAAGTTTACTTTCCTAACGGTGGTATTCGTGACCTTAAAAATTCATCAAGTGCAGCAGCACAACAGCTTGCTAAGAAGCGCTTAAATTATTGCCAAATGGTTTTCCGTAATGTCATTACTGCGCTTTCTCAGTGTGTTCTTGTTGGTGAACAAATGATGTGCGAACAAGATGAATCTCATCGTACTTGGGCCGATATTAACCACGAAATCGCGCCTGCCAAGTTTCTTACCAAGTATCGCAAGGCACTTGCTAATGAAGACCTTAAAATACCCGTTTCCGAACATGAACTGGAAACTGGTAATCGATTAGCACTTGATAATGATCGTGTTCAATGCCGAAAGAACTTACTTGCTGCTCTAATCACCGGTAAGCTTAAGGGAGCTGCTCAGGACATTGACCGTTTGAGTAATATTGTGTATAGCCATCTCAAACCTGAACCCTACTCGAACAGTCACAATTCTCGTGTTCACATTGGGTCCACACTTAGTTCTATTGAGCGTGCTGTGATTACTGCCCAGTGGAATGATCTTGTAGCAAAACTAAAGGAAGAGATTGTTGGACTAATCGGGCAAGCACAAACCGAGGCTCTAGCCACAGGAACCCAGTTCCTAGACCCACGTAACGTAATTCCAGTTATTGATACTTCTGGTTCCATGGAAGGTGCAAAGGTACAAGATAAGGCAATCGGTCTTGGTATTCTTGCATCACATCTCAGTAGCATGCCAGGATGTTTAATTAGCTTTTCCGAAAAACCTCAGGTGTTTAATCTAGATATGTCAGGAAAGGCTGATGTCTTTGACCACTTTGTTTCCATTATGAATGGTCCTACTGGACTAAGTACAAACATTGATGCCACATACGACGTTATGCTTGGATTAATGAAGTCTGCTGGTGTTGTAAAAACTGACTTTGCTATGCTATTTTTAACTGACGGACAGTTTGATTCTCAGGTTATTTACTCCGATGCATCAACTCGTCCTTACGGTTATTCCCGTGAGTCAGCTCTTGATAAGTTTGGCAAAACCGCACTTGGTCGTATGGAGGCAAAGTTTACAGCTGCAGGATATTCAATGCCTCGCACTATCTTTTGGAATCTAAACGCCCAGTCTCCTGGATTTCCAGCTTCCGGAGTTACTCGTGGTGTCCAATTGGTTAGTGGCTACTCACAGGCCCTGATGATTCAAGTTTTTACCGGCGACTATGAATATGAGCTTCAGGATGACGGTACTACTAAAGTTTCTGTTGACCCATGGACCGGATTTTACAAGGCAATTACACATGTAGGTTACGACCCCGTTTCCCAAGTAGTTGCAACTGTTGGTGAAGGCTGTCTTGTTCATCTCCGCTGTGCCGAATAAACAAAATATTTTATTTATAAAAACCAAATAAAGTAATATATTATTTAATTTGGATTTTATTTGTTTCCACTATTTTTAATTTTTTTTAGTGGACTTTGTTGTCTTTGTTCCCTTTGATTTAACAACAAGTTTTGTTAATTCTTCGGATACTATTGGTTGGACAGGATCTACAATAACAGGTTCTTCAGGGGCCTTAGCTTGGGTTTTTGTTTTAGTTTGTTTAACAGGCTTAGCTGGTTTTTCTGCTGGAATTGGTTTGGGTTTTGTTGCTTTTATTTTTTTGTTTTTTGTTGGAGTTTGAACAGGTTGTGTAGATTGTGCAAGTTGTTCAGGTTCTTCTTCTGTTTCGCAATCCGAAGTTATTTCTGATTGTTTAACAAATTCAATAATTGAACTCATTTCAATTGGTCTTGGAGGTGAAATAAAAGGTTCTGATTTTGTTTCCTGATTAATCAAAGTGTCAAATGATACAAATGGCATTGGGTATGCGGATGTAACAGATTTTAATTCCGCATTTCTATCCATTAAATATTTATCAAATACAGACTGAAATTCTTCGCATGGTATTGGTTTATCTTCAATTGTCTTGTTAACAAATTCTTCTTTAGGCTTGGGTCCATCTAATGGTTTGCGTACTAAACCATACCAGTAGATACCATCTGATAATCTCTTTTTATTTAATCCCAAATCTTGTAATATAACAGGTAACTGACGTTTAGTATAATTAATAAATGATTCAGAAACTTTTAATTCAGAACTTATAATTTCCCAAATGTTTGTAAACTTAATGCAATGTTCTGGATTAGTATCGATAGTAAAGTATTTTTTAATGAGAAATTTAATTTCATCGATTGACAATTTGGAATCAATAACTTTATCATTTAAAATTTTGTTTAATTTCATCTTAACATCATCAACATTAACAAAAATATCTTCAGTTAGTTTGTGTACTTGTTCATGTACTTCTTTACTAAGGCGTTCTTTTGCTACAAACATAATTTCAGGAAATATTTTTTTAAGTTTATTATTTGAACTCATAAAATCTGCTTTAGAATCAACAACAATAACGTTATTGAATTGATTATTAAAATATATATTATAGTCTCTATGATAATCAAGAATTGATTCCGCAAAATTTTCCAAATACATAAATGTTTCTGTATGTTCATAATCCCCATTATCATTCCCATCAACTTGTCCAAAAAATTCAGAAGAAAAACCTGAAATGTTATTAATATTTCCAGAGTTGTTCACATAAGAACCATCAGTTTCAAACATTTCTGGACTTGTGGGAATTTTTGGTAAAGGAGTTAAAATTTCTCCTGGGTTTCTTGTTGATTGATAAAGTTGTTGTAAGTTAGGAATTTTATTTGTAAAAATATCAGGGGATTTTCCCATGTTTTGGAGCGTACTTGTGAATTTCCATGAACTTCCAAAAATACCCAAGTAATTTATTATTTCATCAAACTTATTAAAATATTCAGTGAACATTTCAGGGTCTATTTCATTTGTTTTTAAAAATGAATTTGGGTTACAAATATAAGTGGATAATAAATTTAAATTATTTCCAACAGGAAAAATTTCCAATTCGTTTGATTCATAATATGTGGTAATGACTTTTTTAAGTTGGTCTTGATTTAAATGTTGGCAATCAGTTACTAATTTAAAGTCTTCATCTATTTTAACCAAATAATTTTTAGTAGATGGTTTGAGGTCAACCGGTAATATTGTTGCTCTTATATCATTATAAACTAAATTATGTTTACCTATTCCACTGGTTTTGGTGTCAATAATATTTGGGTCATATGGAACAAATGGTTCATATTTGATACTTTCTGATATTTCGGGTAATGACTTTAAATTATCATAGATATCATGGTCGGACATTATTTCCTTTTTTAGTTGTAATCCAGCAAATTCTTTTGATAATTTTGAAGCTTGAAAATTATTTGGGTCTGCGCGTAATTGAAAAGATGGTTGATACGTGGTACCAATGTTAATTGGTGGTGTAGGCAATAATGATTTATAGTCATTAGTTGAATATGAACTAACGTTAATTTCTGGTACTGATTTTGTTGCATTCACACCAGAGTCCTCAAATGGGACCCAGGCAGAAACTTTAGCTGAAAGGTCAGGCATAGTGCTCGATAACATCTCTTTATGTAGGTATATACACTACTATACATTTAATGTAATTTTCAAACGCACTTTATTTAAATATTAACAAAGCTATTCCATATGGTATTTCTATATATCCATGTATTAAAAAAATTGAATAAGTCTAATATTACAATAATAAATCCATATATTAATGTCAACTGAAACCAGTGAATATGTTAATGAACTAAAGTCAATTATAACAAAACCCTTCAATGGTCGTGTTATTAGATTAATTAAACATAACGATAATGTATCAGACACGATTATGCATATGGATGTTGATACATTCCCTTTAAAAGTAACTACTGATTTTTCCAAGTATTGTTTTGCGGAATCTGCTCTTGATAATTTTCCAACAAATAAATTTAATATGACAATGTGTTTTAAAAGCAAAACTCCTCAACAAATTGTTGGGGAAATTGCTAACTTAATTGGAACAGAATCAAACTTAGAATTAAAACCAAATTTTTCAGATCCATTTCATATTTATCAAAAACTTGATGAATTTTCAAAAGCACACATTGAATATAAACTACTTGAAAAAAGTTTTAATAAAAGAATTGAGCAAAACAAAACCACACAGTCTAATGATAAAATTCCAAAAGAACTTTTGCTTTCTCCTCAACAAATCTCTCAGTTAGTTATCAATGAGGTAAAACAAGTTAATAGGAATCGCGAATACGCACATTACGTTATTCCTGATGAAACAAATCCATATTCTTTAACAATTAGAATTAAATTTAATCCAGAATCAGAAACCGGAAAAGTTTTCCAACAAATTAATAAGGATTTTGGATATGACTATATGGAAATGAAATTAACTATTGAGCCTAAAACTCACCCTTTTATTCCTCCTAAACTTGAATATGTTAAACCAAAAATTAAGTTACCTTTATTATTATCGTTAATTAATTTGGATGTGCTTAAAATTGAAACTTGGTCACCTACTATTACTTTGGAATACTTTATTACCCATCTTGCAAATCAAATTGAAAAAATTGGAAAAGACTACGTTTGTCCTGATGCTACATCTAATGCTAATCTAAATGTTTCATTTGATGAACTTGAATATGAATTAATTAAACTTGCATCCATTACAAAGGAATCTACAATGGATAAGGTTAATATTGTTATTCCAGTTCCAAAGAAAGCAGCAGGAGAATCAGGTTCTGGATCCAAATATTGGAAATCTGGCACTGGTTATGGTGGTGATGGTCTTAAAGAATGGGATATCAAGGGATATATTAAAGAACAAGAACTTCAAACAAATGAAGTTGCAGGAATTCTTGATCGTATTGGAAAATTAATTTCTGAAGATAATATTGGTATGATTAATGACTCTGTGCTAATGAAATACATGATAAACCAAATTAAGGGGTTTTCAATGCTTGAATTTGAAAAGTCAAAAGTCCTGTACAGGCAAATTTTTAACATTTTAGCCAAGTTAATTGGAAAACCAATGAGTCAAAATGTTATTAACTCAATTAGTATGGGTCTTAAACCAACATGGGATGAACTTGATATGTTGTTTAAATCTTCAAAAGAAGCAATGACAGATGAAACCCTCTTACAGATTTACTGTTTGTCTGACTGGTATGTAAGTAAATACCAAGAACCAGTTAGCGAAATTGTAATTAGTACCGATAACAAAGAAGCATATTGTATTGCTATGAAAAAACTCCAGTTCGGTAATTATGATATTCCTTCTGACCATAGGTTTAATAAGTATCGCGAGCAAAAGCCTTCACAGTCTGCCCTAATGCGCATTTTATCGGAAATTTCATCATTTAAAAAGGATTTACCTTTAAATTGGGAATCAACAATTTGGACTAGAGTACCCAAAAGTAATTTCCATTTATTCTCATTTTTAATTTCAGGTCCTAAAGATACTCCATATGAAAACGGACTATTTGAGTTTCACGCTTATTTACCTTCTGATTATCCAAATACTGTTCCACAAGTCTTAATCCACACAACTGGCGGAGGAAGGGTTCGTTTTAATCCTAACTTGTATGATTCAGGAAAGGTCTGTCTGTCAATTTTAGGAACTTGGTCAGGACAAGCGGGTGAATCTTGGAATCCAAAAACTTCAACCTTTTTACAAGTTATGGTTTCAATTCAATCTCTTATTTTGGTAGAACAACCATACTTTAATGAACCTGGATGGGAACGCGAAATGCACACAGAAAAAGGAAAATTAGCATCAAGCAATTATAGCGAAGAACGTATGCCAAGCACCATTAAATTAGCAATGACTGATATGATTAAAAATCCACCTAAAGGGTTCGAAGAAGTTGTTCGTACTCATTTCCGAATGAAAAAAGATGAAATTGTTAATAGAACACTTATGTGGGAACAAAAGGCAACAAAATATCAACAAGCAATTAAAACTAATCGTGCTGAACTAATTGAACAGCTCGAAAAGCTTTAATTTTAACCAATTTTAATTTATTTATTATTATCTAGTTTCTAGTAATATAATTATATTAAGATGGAATGGGATTTAGTATTAAATGGATCAGAAGAATTTTTTCCTGGTCTTAACAATAAAACATACTATATACTTAAGGTTGACACCGAGGAGAAAATTAAAAAAACAATTAAAATAATAAAGGAATTTACTGAAAATGCAAGCATTTCTACAATTCCACATTATGTTGGAATTGATTTTGAATTCAATAAAGTAAGAAAATCTACTAAAGACGTAGCACTAATGCAAATTAATTTAGAATCCGATGATACTTTAGACGCATATTTATTTGTTTTATATCCTCCTGAATTTTCATCAGAAGATTTGACAATTTTAAAATTACTTATAGCTGAACCTGCAATAATAAAAATTCTTCACGGAGCTGAATCATTAGATGTACCATATATGTTTACTGGACTTTTAGACGACAAAAAGCTAGTTCAAGGTTTGTGTACTAATTTTTACGACACAAAATACTTGTGTGATTATGCGCACATATCTGAAAAAAAACCTGGAAAATGTTCCATATATTATTTATTAACAGAAAATCAAGTTATTACTCAAGAAAAATTAAACGAACTAGAAAGTATTGAAGACACAACTGGACCTATTTATGAAATAACTATTGATATACATAATATGGATCCGGGTATTTTCAAATATTCTTTATATGATGTTATTTATTTACCAGAACTTATCAAAAAGTATATTGGCAAGGGAATTGTTTACCAAAAAATAATTCCTCAAGCAACTAGCCTACTGTATAAAGGCAGAAGAGAAATAGAATCAGAATTAGCAGATTTAGATAAATATGTTGCAAAGTTAAACCAGTATTTTATTTACGATAATAAAAAAGAAATAACCTTACATGAAATTTGGGAATGTTACTTTTATTTTATATCAGATTCTGCAGGTTATTTGGCAGATTTAAAACAAATTCCAAGCTTAAAACGGGTTTTTGAGTCCTTAACAAAACTTGTTATTTATTCATTGGTTGCAGATTTATTTCAAATAAATAAATCCAGACACGAAAGAATATACATTAGACAAAATTATTTTACCAAATATTTTAGCTGGCTTAAAAACTACCCTGATTTAAATTTGGTATTTCAAAACTATAAATTAGTCGTATCGAATGACTTGGATAAAATTATAAAAAGAGTAAGATCCAACAAATAAAATCATTTAGTTTACAGTTACATTGTTCCAGGTCTTTAACCAAAAAAATTGATAAATAATATTTAAGGAAATAATACTCTATATTACTAATGCCAACAACTAAAAACACAGATACTAAAACTACAAAAACTGCTAAGACTACTGGTAAAACTACCACTAGTAAAACAACCACTAGTAAAACCACTAGTAAAACTACTAAAAATGTAGAAACTCCTAAGAAAGAACCTGTAGTTGCAACTGTTGAAACTGTTGTGTCTGATAAAGTTCAAACTCAAACTGATGAAAAACAAAAGAAATCTGTTCGCAAGGCAGGCAGAACCATTCTTGTAAAATCAGTTTCTGGTGCATCAGTCGATGCAAGTATTTTTAATCAACTCACTGGTATGGTTTCTAGTTCTGAAACTAAATCATCTAGTTCTTATTTTTTAACTTTTGATAATGTTACTAATGCAGTTAATGCATTTAGAAAACTTCGAACTGATTCAACTGATTTTAAAGTTAAGTTTAGTTACTACCGGGTTTTCTTCACAATTAACGGTCTTACCGATTCAAGCGATTATAATCAAGTTAAACAATCAATTACCGATTATATTACTGATAAAACCACATCATCTGTACTTTACTGTAAACTTTATCGTAAAGATGATAAATATCTTGGTTGCGGAGATTTTACCATTGACACTATTGATGGTATGAATACTTTACTTGCAAAGGAAGGTGGTCTAAAAGAATTTACTATTGGTCAATTAACTGGTACTTTTTATCGTTACAACGGAAAAAAAGACAAATCTGACCAACAAGCACAAACAACAGCTGATGCTTAATTTTTCAAATTATTGATTTAAAAAATCTTTTTTTATTTATTTAATTAATATATAAATAAAAAAATGTCAGAAACTTCAACTCTTATTAAAAACTATGTGGTATATGTGTTAACTAATACATCTCATAATAAAACATATGTTGGTATAACTAATAAACCGGAAAGAAGAATTAGACAACATAATGGAGAAATAGTTGGTGGTGCTAAATACACTACATCAAATAAGTCCGATGGTCAATGGGTTTTCTATGGTTTTATTAAAAATCTCGATAAAATTACTGCACTTAGTCTTGAAAAAAAAATTAAGATAAGAAGTAAAAAAGTATCAGGTACACCTATTGAAAAAAGAACAAAAGCAATTGCAAGTTTACTTAATGAATACAATGAAGTAAATCAAAGTGATTTAACTTGGGAAATTAATGTTTGAACTAAACTAAACTAAACCAAGTCCATAATTAATTTATAGATTTGGTCAATATGTTCTTCAATTTGAATCAAAATTATTGGAAAACTTTCTGCAAAATCCGCCTTCATTAGTTCTGCAATTTGATATTTCCATTTGGCATTAGACTCATCATTAACTGGTGCATCAACTTGAATAATAAAATCAATAACAAATCCTATAAATTTAATTAATTCAACAGTAAATGCTGGTTCAACTAATAGCCCAGTAAGTATATCATCAGAAAATTTTGATTCAAATGATTTTCTTCTTTTTTCTGGACATAATATACTAAGTCTTTGTCCAATTTCTTTAATCAATGCAAAACATGATAATAGATTCCCATTGGATATATCAGTTGTTAACATTTTTAAATATGTTTTTTTCATTGTGTTTGCTATAACTAACTGCAATTGTGTCCATCCAATTTGAATTTGTTCAAACATTTGTACATAGTTTTCTTCAAGATATTTAATGTTAAAATTTCTGTCAATTTGTTCAATTGAATTAACTATTTGGTTTTTTTGTTTTTCTAATTCTTTAATCATATTGTCTTGTTGCTTTATATCTGCAAATTGGGATTTTTTAACTAGGTCATCTAATTTAATTTTATTTATGTGTGTTGAGCGATAATAATATGATACAACTAATTTCTCAATTGTTCTATCTTTATCCATACGTGACCAATCTAAAAACATAAATTTAAATTCTTTTAAGCTTGTCCAAATATTATTAATATTATTTGATTCTAGTTGGGCGATAACATTACCAGCAATGTGGACAATATGGTTATCAACTGGATGAAAATCATTTTCTGGTCCAATTAATTCTTGTGAATAGTTTCTTACCAAATATGCCGATATTAAAACTCGCGGATTGATTTTAAGTCCCGATTTAAAAGATTCTAAGGTATCGCAAAAATGTTTTGTAATAGCTAATACATCTTTTTTAATTACAATAGTTTTAAAGTCTTCAAAACTAAGAGAAGTACTTAGTTGTCCAAGTTTAATAGTTCTAAATTTTTCTAAATTTTTAATGCAATTATTTAATTTTAATGCAAACTGTATTTTTAATGCAGAATTGTTTGCCTTAAAATCGCTCATATCTATTATATAATAGATTTTTTTCTTAAAATAAAAATTATTCCTTATTTATCTTTTCGTCAGACTTATCAATTCGCCCTTGTTGGGGTTTTCTTAATTCTGTTTCAAAATCAGATGAAAACCCGGGTCTCTTATTAAATTCAGATAAGCTAAACACCCGGTCACCAATCATGTTTATTTCGTTCCTGCCTTTTCTGCCTGTATCTGATTTATTGGATTCTTGGTTTTTCATCCAACTATTATCAACAGAAAACAATGCATCTAATGAATCAGGTAAATTTGAGTTACCAGCAACTGGCTCACTTGACACAGATTCATGTTTTTTAAGCCCGATTATTTTATTATAGTTATTTCTTAATTTTTCATTAATTAAGATAAATAATCCAACTTTTAGTAATTTAATTTCATTAACTTGTTCTTGAGATAGTTTCATCAAGTTGTTAAATTTTGTAATTTTGTTTTCATATGCCATTATTATTTGTTTACTTGATGCAGAAAATGGTATTTCAAACAATTCATAATAATTCATCATTTGGTTTTTTGTTTGGGTAGATTTTTCCATTATTTTACTAAATAAAATTATTCAAATTCAAACTAATAAATATTAATTAACATTTTTTATTATTTATTGAATAAAAATATTCTATACTATTTTAATGACAACAATAGAAGCAAAAAAAGATAAATTATTTGGTAAAATGAAATGGATTTCAAAAAAATATTGGAAACTAGATACATTTGAACGTGAACAAGACGATAAATTTGTTGAAGATGATGCTCAATTAGAAAAAGTTGGTAAAGAAATTTTTGATAATTTTGGTCTTGGAAAATCAAATGTAAAATTATTCGCAGACATTTGTTCAGCTCCAGGTATGTATTCCAAAATTATATTAGACAAATTTGATAAAACTACCGGAATTGGAGTTAGTCTTCCAGTTGAAGAAGGTGGTGTTCCATATAAAATTACTGATCCCAGATACAAAATTTTTTATAAAAATATATTAGATAAAACTTATAAACTTGAACTAGCAGAACCATTAAAGTTAGACTTAGGATTGGCATCATGTGTAAGTTATCAACACGATGCAAAAAATGCATTTTACTTAAACATGCAATTAATTTTAAAAAGTTTAATGTTAATATTTCCTAATTTAAAATCAGAAGGTAACCTAATAATAAATCTAACACTAAAAAATGTTGAGCTTGCATTTAATATTGTTAACACTTTAAGTGGGATGTTTACAAGTTTTAAGTTATGGAAATCCCCAACTGTTTGGGCCACAAAAAACACATTTTATTTTTTTGGGTATGGTTTTAAACAAAATTATTCTCCAGAAATTTTATCAAATATTTTAGAAAAGATAAAATATGAGCACGAACCTATTAATAACCATTTTACTGGTACATCTGGCGAATACGCAAAAATTTATTCCCAAATGAAAAATATTTATGTTGTGAGAATTAAAGCTTGGGAAAAATTAATTGGAGATGCGAAAACAAATTAAATTATTTCACCTAATACAAACTTAAAATCCAATCGGTTTTTAAGTCATTTTTAATTAATAAAGAATTAACAAGATGTGACAAATGTAGTTGTGACATGTTAGATAATTTATCCATTACAGTTAAATCAGAAGAACCGGTAGAACCTCCAATTTGTAACTTACCAACATTATGAGAACATAATCTATGGTAACTGATTCTTAAGTCATGATCAAATAGTTCTATTTTATTTGATGACAAAATATTTTTAAATTTAATTAAATTTATAGATTGGGTCATGTGATAGTTACTATAACATAAGAAAAAAATAATTAAAAAGTTTAAAAAAAAATGAAATTAACATAATTTCATTTAAGAAAACATTATCTAGTAATACATAATGTTGTCAATAAATAACCTAAGTCCAATCAAAACCCTATTCGGTAAAATTTCCGATTCTAACGAATTCGAGGTTATGTTTAATAACTTTCGGTCAGATAACAAGTTATCTATAACAAAGTTTATGAATTTGTTAAATTTTGCCAAGTACCGTTCTGAAAGTCAAAATATGAAACTTACAAATGAAACTACTCTTGATATATCTTATGGGTATTCCAATAATAGCGTTTATCGTGTAACAGTTGAAGGTATTGAAAGAATTAATAAAATTTTAAATTCAATTCATCAAAGAAAAAATCATGTTATTTTTTCTATTTTAACTTCACAGTTTGCAAAATCAGAAGGTTTTACTTTTATGAACAAGATTAAAGACCCAAAAAATATTTATGATTTGGATCAATATGACCTAAGATTTAGATTAAGTCAAGAAGAACCAATTGATAAAAAACAAATGGAAGTTTTAGCAAACTTACAATATTCTGAATCTGATAAAGTTTTCTTTCGTTACAAACAACGTATTAGCTTAATGATTAAGTCTGATGAAAAGGCAGGATCAATTAGACTTGATTTGACAATTATTAAATCATCAACTAATCCCGATAAGTTACAAGATTCAGATAAACAATATGAAGTTGAAATTGAATTTATTCCTGGAAAATCGAAACCATCTGAAGCTATGTTAAATGAAATTAATAAAGAAATTCTAATTGTGAAACAAGTTTTAGAAAACTCTAGTGAAATTATTGGAAAAGAAGAATCAGATAGTGTTATATCAAGTTACAAAAAATTAGTTTTTAATTCACCAAGTGACTCTTCAACTAATTTATATTCTATGCAGCCCATTAGTGCAGAAGTCCAACATATTGTTGATAAAATTCCAAACAAATATTCAATAACCGATAAGGCTGATGGTGAAAAATTTCAGTTATTTGTATTAGATGAAAAAATTTATTTGATATCAAATAATCTTGTTGTTAGAAAAACCCCATATACTGTAAAAGAGTTATCCGGTACACTAATTGAGGGTGAATTAATCCATATTCATTCAAACAATGTGTACTTGTTTATGATGTTTGATTGTATTTTTTATAAAGGTAAAGATATTAGAAATGAAAATATGTTAGCTAACAGATTAAAACTCATAGATGATTTTGTTAGCAAAATGAAAGTTAAGGCTTATAATATTAAACCATTTGAAGGAAAGTTTGACATTGTAAAACAAGAAAAACATTATGAAGATGAAATGGAAAAATTTTACAACAACTTAAATAAATTAATTAAAGAAGCAAAAAAGAACGAAATTATTTTCCATTCAAAAATGTTCATATTTCCAATGGGAGGTGATAATTCTGAAGTTTATTCATTCAGTAATTTGTTATGGACTGGCTGTACTTCTAATCAAAAGGTTGCATGTCCATACTTTTTAGATGGTATAATTTGTACTGGCATTGACCAAAAATACACCCGCGATAAACGAGAACAAAAATATCCAATTTACAAATATAAACCACCTTCTACAAATTCAATTGATGTCTATTTAACATTCCAAAGAAATATGGAAACAGGTGGCTATCTTGAAATTTATGATAATTCAGTTGGTGGGAATATTGGCGGAACTAACAAAATATTCCGTGTTGCTAACTTTTTTGTTGGTGATTTAATAGGAAACAAAGAAGTTCCTGTTCCTTTTATGAAAGAAGAAAACAATCACGAAGCTTTTTTCTTATTAGACCGTGATGAAGTTAGAGATATTGAAGGTAATCTTGTTAATGATGCAACTGTTGTTGAAGTTATTTATGTAAATGATGTTGGTATTCCTCATCAATATAGATGGAAAATTCTTAGAACTCGTTGGGATAAAACTGAATCAGTATTACGTGATAGAAAACGTTATGGTAATTTTAAAGATAATGCGATTAAAGTTTGGAAATCAATGAGAGAAGCAGTTACTATTGATGAAATTAAAAAGCTTTCAAGACCTGAAACATATGCCCAACAACAAAAGCAATTATCAAGTAGAATTGATTCTAAAGTTATTTCATCCGAACGTGCTCAAGATATTTATTATCAAAAGGTAACAAATCTTGGTAAAATTTTCCGTGATTATCATAACTGGATTAAATCAATTATTATTTATTCATATTGTTCTATGGGTAAAGAAAATCGTGACGGAAAAGAGAAAAAGAAATCAGTGCTTGATATTGGTTGTGGTCGAGGTGGTGATATTATGAAAATGTATCACGCACGCGTTGGTGAATTTATTGGTACTGACCCCGATTATGAAGGTTTATTTGGTGCAATTGATTCAGCAACAGTTAGATTAAAAGAAAATATTAAAAAATTTCCTGATTTTACCAAAACAACTTTTATTCATGCAGATGGTTCAGTACCATTAACTGTTGAAGCACAAGAAAAAAAATTACAAGGCATGACGCCTGAAAATAAAAAAGCCATTGAAAAAGTTTTTACTAAAGACAAAAAATTTGACATAATTAATTCACAATTTGCTATTCACTATTTATTTGATACACCTGCTTCAGTTAATAATATTGTAAACACTGTTAAAACATATTTAAAACAAGATGGATATTTAATTTGTACGTTATTTGACCCTAAACAAGTTATGAATTTATTAAATACAAAAGATGCATTTACATCTTGGTATACAGACGAAGAAGGTCAAAGAGGAAAGTTTTTTGAAATTATAAAGAAATTTGATGGAGAACTTAAGGACGAACCTGGTATGGCAATAGATATTCATATGGGTTGGATTAGTCAAGAAGGCAAATATATTACAGAATACTTGGTTACACCAAAATTACTTATTAAATCTATGGAAAAAGCAGGTTGTAAATTAGTTGACACTGACTTATTTGCTAACTTATATAACATTAACCGCGAATGGTTTACTGATGTTATTGACCATGAAGAAAACCCCAAAAATAAAAAATTCTACAAAACAGTTGCCCAATTCTATGGAGATTTAAAGGGTGTTGATAAAGAAAGTAAAATTTGGAATGACTTGTATAGATTTTATGTATTTAAGAAGTTAGACTAATCGAAGTACATTGATTAAGGTGGAATCCAACAAATGTTTAGTTTATAAGTAAAAAAATTGAAATTGATTAATATTATTTAATTAAATCTTAATATTAATGGAAATTCAATCAGAAAGCTCTTATGTTCGTATGTATCACTTGGCTGTTAGCTTAGGTCTATTTAATAGTCCACAAACTGACAGATATGAAAAAGTAACCAATTCAATTCCACTTGTACGTGTAAATAACTGGTTCTTTGGTTCAAATAAATTTGCCGATAATTTTAATTATTTAAATTTAGCAAAAGAAAATATTGTGCACAAAGAATATGGAATTTATTATTTGTCGACAAAAAAATTGGAAAATTATTTGGAATATGTGTGTGAACACATAAAACTTGAATCAACATTTAACTTATGTCCTTATAATTATTATAAATTTATGGAAAATCTTGAAAAAAAAGTTAATATACCAGCTCATTATCAAGTTATGTGTAAAACCATCGATAACTTTTTAAAATATTTAGACAACCTTAACACTTTACAATCTAAAAACATCAGGCATATTTTAACCCCTGGTGCAGAGTCTGGTATTTTAAATAAACTTGAATGCGAGGTTTCAGATGTCTTGGCTTTACCTGGACAACCAAACGAATTTGTTATCAAGTTAGTCAAACCAGGAAAACCCATCTTTTTGCGATTTGCAAGCGGGAAAAATTCCATTGGAAATCCTAATGTATTAGTTTTATCAAATGAACCAGATGAAGAAAATTTTACAAAAGTTTATGATTATATTAATACTCAATTATTAATGGAAACTCCTGAAGAATTTTTAATTTGCAATATTGAAAGAGTTTGTGGTTCACGAGTTTTTGCAGAAATCATGGTTAAGTCTTACTTAGATAAAACCGGATTTGTGTTTTCACTTGAATCTATTAGCTCAGTAATCTTATGGGCTAGTGTTGAGTCAGAAAAAAAATTCACCAGTTATTTTTGTGCGAAATATCCTGGGTGTGTTGAAACTCAAGGGTCAAAACAAATGGTTAATTTTGAAGGAATTAACAAGTTCTTTCTAAATATTTCAGAAGATGATGTTACAAACTTTGATGTTAAAGAGCAAATTAACGAAATGTATTATAATTCAATGTATGAATTAATACATAGCTTTGAACAACTATATAATAAAAGGTTTTAATTAAAATCATCTCAATTTATTTTATTTAAAAAAGTGGAAACAAATTAATAGATTTTTATAATTTAAGGTTTAATTCAATATAAGGGGTAACATAAGAATAGAAAGTGGGAATGTAAATGGAATTCAAGTTATAAACATAGGGATCATACCACCAATAATAAATGGGTTGGTTAACTGGTAAGTAAGATTTGGCTCTACGATAGAAATCATCAGATGAAGCATCCCAATCAGATGAATCAGAATCATCCGAATCGTGTTTGCTGGATTTCTTATGTTTCTTTCCGCCATCTTGGTTAAATTTGGCTTTAAAGTTTTCAAGTCTTGATTTAAAGGAGTCCATAGATTCACCTTCACCTGATACTTTCATGGAATTTACTTTAAAACTAACTTCATTATCAGTTCTTGATTCTTTTACTTCAAAATGATAGTATTTGCCGTCACCTGAAGAACCTTTTTGGATGGTAAAGTGAAATTTAGGAACTGAATTGTTAAAATGTTCAGATAAGTTCTTATAAAAAATATTAGCAGCTTCGTTGGAATTCTTTGCTTTAATTTTAGAATTAAAATTACCTTCAATATGTGGGTTTACTAAAAGATATGTATTAACCATTTTTATATATAATTAATTAGATTTTTTTTAATTTTTTTCAAGATATTTAAACTAAATCTTTTGTTATAAACAATATAAAGAATAATAATTGTTAATAAGTAATAAATGGTATATATTCTTGAACTCAAAACAACACAAGCCGCTGCTATGAAAATTGTAACAGACGCCATAAATTCACTATTAACAGATGCCAATTTCGATTTTTATCCTTACTATATTGAAGAAGGTGAAGACTCTGACGATGAAAGTAAAAATTCAGACACAGAAAACGACTATGAATCTGAGTCGGAGGATTCTGATTCTGATAATTCAGATGATGAATCTGACTCAGATTCAGAGCAATTCATTAAAAAGAAAATAACTAAGAAAAATGAAAAACAAAAGCAAAAAACCAAACCTGTTAAAAAACAAGAACATCAAGAGGAAAAAGCTGATGAAGAAAAGAAAAAAACTATTGGAGGTGTAGTATTAAAAGAAGTAAATAAAACAGGAAAAATTTTAGTTTACATGAGATTAGATGCAGATAAATTTGATGTGTATAAATATAATTATCATAAGAAAAAACTTACTTTGGGTATTGATATTGGAAATTTATTAAAGTGTCTTAAATGTATGAGTCATTTTGACACCATGTCTTGGTTAGTTGACGATGAAGACATCAATAAACTGATTATTGTTTTAGAATCTGTAGAAAGAAAAGAAAAGAAAACATTCAAGTTAAATTTAATGGATATTGAGGAAGAAACATATGACATTACACCAATTCAATTTCCATATTCAATTACATTACCATCACCTGATTTCCATAAATATTGTAAAGATATGTCCGGTTCAACAGAAAAAATTGAAATTAAAGCAACATCTAAAAAACTATTTTTCTCAGGTAAAGGTGAAATTGGTAATGTTGAATTTGAAGTAGGCGAAACAAACGGTGGATTACAAATTGTATCAACAACCTCAAACACTAATGAAATTGTGCAGGGTTTATTTGAACTAAAGTTTTTATTGATTTTTACCAAATGTACTAACTTATGTAATCAAGTTACATTGTTCTTAAAAAATGATTATCCAATTATTGTTACATATCAAATAGCAGCATTGGGTGAAATTAAATTAGTACTTAGTCCAAGTAAGTCTGATTAAAAATTTATTTAATTATTTGATAAATAGTATCAAACAAATTTTAGTTATTTGTTTAATATTATAAAATTATTTAAACTACAAAAGAAGAGGTATTTGAATCGGGCATATGAGCAATATAAATAATATCCATACCCCATTTTTGAAGTATGTGTTCATTTATTAGCTTTAAACTGTTGTTTTTAGATTTTGTATTCCAAATTTTAACCACAGTGTTATTGTTTTTCTTTAAACATATTGACAATCCCATAATTTCACTTGGAATAGTTGGACATAGTTGGTTACATACTAAGTATGTTGATAAGTCCTCCCATAATTCATCAGCCGATTCTTCTTGAACTTTAAAAGACCAACAACCCCCATTTATATTTTTCGGATCTTCCCAAACAGGAGTAACATCTTCTCTCATTAAAAAAAAGTGTTTTGCTGTTACACCACCAGTTTTATCCCAATTATTATAAAATTTCCAAAATTCACTAACAGTTTTAATTTGACTGATTTGTTTAAATCCAGAAACTTTCCAGTTGTCTTTTTCATAGTGAACCCAGATATTCCAATTATATTGTAATTTTGTAGTTAGTGATATTTTTTGTTCAGTATCAAGTTCCATTATTAATTATAAATAAGTTTTCTTTAATTATTTTTTTTATTTTAAAGTTATTGGAACAAAAAATTTTACTTAAAGTTAGATATTTGATATATTATAATGTTTATTAGGAGTTTAATTAGTATTAGGGATTTTTTTGTTAGTAATTTTTTTGTAAGTGTAATCGGATTTAAAAAATCAAATAATTATTTATGGATTGGAAACAATGGAATTATCCAAACTATTTGTTACATCATGTTAATGGTAATTCCTTTATTTATTACAACTTATATAACTAAATTATTTGGTTATGATGTTATTTACAAGTATGATAATATCTATAATATGTCAAATTCTAAATCAAATAAAATAATACCAGTTTTATTAGAATTTAAGGCTTATTCAAGTGAAGAAACGGCATATTTTTGTGATTTAGCAAAACAAATTAAATTTTATAATACATCAATCCCTTTTAATGTATTTGTAGTACTAAATATTCCAAAAATATATGACTCTATAAAAATAAAATATTTAACGAAAGGCACAATTACTGAAAAAAACTTTTTAATTAATGATTATAAAAATCATTTAATTTATAATTTATTTGAAAATTAAAAAATTCTACTTTTAAATATAAATAAAATGAATAAAATTTTGTTGATTATACTGATTGGATTAGTTATTGTATTATTAATTAACAATAACAAATGCGAACCATTTGAAAATGTTTGTAATGAATTACAAACAAATAGTAAAGAACAAATTTTAAAATATAATGAGAATCTAATTACTGAAAGTAAATTTGGACAAAATATAGATATTATCATTAACCCATTTGTTAATTTAAACAAAATAGAACCAGCTATTACAATTGAAGAATATTTGGTTGAAAATAATTTTCCAATTGAGCAGGTTGATCAAGCGGTTTTTTTAATTAAAACAATTATCAACAATAATTGTTTAATGTCTGCATTATCTGAATACGATGTTACACGAAAAACTTTACTAAAAGAAGCTGTTCAAACTTATTTACTTGACAACCTTAAAAATAATTTAATTTGTTTAATTAGTGATAAAAAAGCAATTGAATTAGTTATTCAACAAATTGGTCTTTTAATTGTTAAACCATATGTTGAAATTTGCAGTAAAGAAAAATTTGTTGAATATTGCGAAGCCAATTACACACAAGTACAACAAGAAGTTCAAGATGTTATAGTGCCAAAAATAGTTACTGTTGATTCTCCAGTTGAAACACCAGGAGGAAAAAAGAAAAAAATGTGTAAAGTTGCCAATAAAAAACAAATTGAAAAATTTGCTAACGAACTTTCTGCTACTGCAAATGAAATTAAATCGGGTTCTATGAGTATTCTTGATATTGAAGCTAAAATGTTACCTCTTGTTAGCAACTCGCCCAAATTTATGGATGTTGAATCAATTGATACAATAATTAGAACATTTGACTCTGATAGTTTGGGTCCAGATGTTCAACTATTTTTAAAAGAATTGATGGACTTATATAGGGTAAAATATAACAGAGCACTAAACATTGGTATTAAAGCCGATTTTACAAATTTTGTGTTATTATTAATTGACGAATATAATGGAATAATTGAAGAATTACGCGGAGATAATTTATGTGAAGATGAAGAAGATAGCTCAATTGAAATTGAAAACTTAGTAAATAAATTTAATGGTTATAAGAAAATATATTATATGTTAAAACATTATTATAAAATTGTTGGAGTATATGAATTAATTAACTCTGAAGTTAAAGAAAATGATGTTAAACTTCAAGCAATGTTATGTTGTACTCGTCACGGTGATAAAACTTGCCATAATTTTTCATCTGATATTAAAAATCCTTCATCAATAATATATGGATTTAGTGATTATGGATATGTTAATGCTATGAAATGTGTTCAAGGTTCACCAGAAGCAAAAGCAAATGAAGAAGAACAAAAACTTAAATTAGATGATATACTTAGTTCAAAATATGAATTATGGAAAAATATTTCAAGAGAAAACAAAGTAATAATATTCGGTTCAATTATAAATTTGCTTAAAATTCATGGAATTCAATTAAAATCAATTGACGGAACTCTCGGAGAAATAAGAAAAAATATTAAAAATAGTGGAAACAAAATTAGTTTAGGAGAAGTTACGAAAATTCTTATTGTTAAACCAAGTGATGTTATTAATAGACTTAATATATCAAGCCCTGACTATGATAAATCAATTGAACAAATTGATAAAGCTGAAAATATTGATACCATAAGAAAAATATTAGCAAATTATGGTTTTACAAATGAACAAATTGTGTTTAATTCAAATGTTGTATTTGATATCGCAAAATCAATTAGTAAAGTTATTTTGTTTGCTAAATTCTTATTTAGTAATTTTAATTTTTCAAATAGTGCATCTCATATAGTTAAATTAATGGGTATTGCTAATACAAAGCAAACATTTAATGAAATTTTTGCAGAAACAAACATTGTACCAAGATACTTTACACTTATTCAACAAGCTATTATGACATCAATTCAAAATGGTAAATTTGCAGTTGTTGGTAAATATGACATGAATTCTATTCCTGTAAATGTAATTAATTATATTAAATCTAAACCAACCGATCAAAGCTTAAATTTATGTAATGTTTATGGATTAGCCATAGATAAATTTAGAAAAGATAGAGCAATAACAGTTGGTGATTATAATGATATTGACGAAAGAATGTTTATGTATTGTAATCCAAGTAGTGTAAATATAGATAAAATAACACCTGCTAACATTCCAATTAATGAATCAAAAGGTTTAAATGTTCTTGAAAGAACACATCCCGACTACCCTACATACGTGGTTGAACATAATAAAGCAACCAAAAATAATATGGGTTCTGAAATTGTTTCAGATAACATTTTATATAACTTTATTAAAAATACTTATAACTAAATTTAATTAATTGAATTAATTGAATTAACTTAAACAAATATTTTTCATTATATATAATGGAACTATTAAATTTTTTATTATATACAATAGCCTTTTCACAGTTATCATATTCTAGTTTTTTTGACTTTTGTGTTGGTAATTGGTTTTTAAAATATACATATTATGTTAAGCCTGAATATGGACATAATACATTAGACATTACATGTTTTGTCATGAGTGCTATTCATATTAGTCTACATTTGATGGTATATTATTTATGGATATTTATTCAATATTGTAAAACTATTTCATCAACAAACTATGTAATTAAACAATATAATTGGGCAAATGAAAAATACATTGGATATAGATCAAAACTTGTATTTTATGGGATTTTACGTCCAATTGGTTTTGTTTTTAAAAAAATGTTTTTAACTGAACAAAATAAAACCAATGAACAAGAATTTGTTCATTTAGTTCAAAACCTTAAAATTAAAGTATCTAATTCAACTAATGTAAAACCTTTAATTGCCAATAGAGAACTAAAAACTAATGAAGAAATTACTGGTTTTTTAAATAAGTTTTTAAAAGAAAAAAAAACTTAAATGCTAAAATAATATGGTAATTCTATTTAATTAAAAATTAATTAATTTTAATTAATCAGATTTAAAAATAAAAATTCAGGTGTTATTATATATATGGGAGATAATCCAGTTTTTAAAGCATTATATTTTAGGCCAAAAATGGTAAAGGTCGAAAAAAACATGTCAATTCCTGGTCAGTGGTCTGAATCAGCAAAATCAGTTGCAGTTGTAGAAGACCCTGAAAATATCAATGAAGAAGAAGTTGGAGTTGTTAGTAGAGAACAAAAAATAATTAACTTACCGCAACCCCCGCAGCCACCCCAACCACCAGAAGAACCTGTTGATGTATATGACCCAACACAAGTTTTAAGTTTTCATACATCAACCAATCAAACTTTAGGAGATCCTTTCTATAGATTAGATCCAGTGCGTGCGTATACGCTTTTTGATAAGGATTTTTTAAGTTCTTTTTTATTTAGAACAATGTTTAAGTATGATTCTGATGGTAATTTATTACCAGATTTGTCAGAAAATTATGGCATCCCAACCGATAATTTTAAAACATGGAAATTTACAATTAGACAACAATGTTTTTTTGAAGATGGAAATGAAATTAAACCATCTGACATTGCATATGGTATTTCGAGAAGATTTGCAATTTCTGATATTAAAGACCTTGAATTAGAGTCAGCCTATTACCCAATTTTTGTTCTTGATATAGCAAAAGATAATAATGGTATCGGTTATAAGGGTCCTTATGATAGAACTGGCGGATATCAATTTAGACAAACCCTATTTAATAATGCTGTTAAATTCGATGACTTAGATAGGACAATTACATTTGCCCTTAAAAAACCAGTTTATGATTTTAGAGACATGCTTACTTGGTTTTGTTTTAGTACACCAGTTCCAGTTGGTTCTGGGCTACCAGATGGGTCTGACATAGATTTTAAACCTGTTTCATCTGGTCCATATAAAATAAATGAGGCATTATCATCAAGTTACTTAACTTCTACAAGTCAACTATTTTCTGATGCTAATTCAAAACCAAAAAGATACTCGAAAATAGTTTTAGAAAGAAATTTAAAGTGGAATTTTGCAAGTGATCCTGTTAGAAGAGGGAAAAATTATCAAAATATAATTGAGATATATTTTGGTCAAAGTCCATTAATTTTAAAAAATTTAGTTTTATATAATTCAAACCCTAATGCTGTTATTCTTGATTCTGTTCCGCAAAATATATTTAATTCTGATGGTACACCTATTCCTGCATTTTCAAATAGAACAATTAATTTTAATAATGGCTTTGTCAATTATCTTGGAGTTAATTGTAATTTAATAACTTCAAATGAAATAAGACAAGCAATTTATTATGTTATTGATCCACAAGCTTTTATTAATGCTAGAGCATTATCCAGAGGCATTACTGTTCCTGCACTTTATGCTGGACAAGCAGACACACCAATTGCTCAATGGCAATATGATTATGTACCTGCTCAACTTAGAACACGTCCAAATATCCAATACGCAATATCTCTAATGAATTCTGCAAAAGTTAAAAATCCAGGAAATTATAATTACGTTACTTCTGCAAATGGAATCACACTAACTTTACCGAATCTAAATGAATCAGATAGATCATTTATTCAAACTTGGATAAATAATTTTGCATTAATTGGAATTAAATTAAATATTTCATACGTTTCAAATTATTATATGACATTAATAAATAGAGAAAAAACAGAAAACTTAACTGAACTTACATATTTTACTTGGTCGCCTGATTGGGACAGTGCTTCAAATGTTTTTTATCCAATTTTTGTAAATGATGATATCAGTCCAATTCATTTAGTTGTAAATCAAAATGATTCTGACTATGGAAATTTTATAAATTTACTTAATGAAACTGCTGCATTAGAATCACAATCTAGTAGAAAAACTGGTTGGCAAAATATTCAAAATATATTAATGGATGAAATGTGGGTTATTCCTTTTTGTATAAATAACCAACAAATTGCATTTGGATCAAAAATTCGAGGTATTAAACAAAAATTTCAAACTATATCATATAGTGAAATTTATATCTTAAAATAATCAGTTAAAGTTAGCAAAATGTTTTTATTATAACGAGTTTTTCTTTATATTAAAAAAATTGAATTAAAAATAATATCTAAAAAAAGAATATATATATTAATAATGACATCAAATATTCAAAAGGAAATAGATAAATTAATAGAACTTCATTTTAATCAACCAAAGGTCCTTTATGAACATTTATTTGCATCATACCACCAATTTGTTGGAGAAATAATTCCTTATTCACTTATTCAAGAGCAAAACTACTTTTATGAAAGTGTTGATAAAGAACTTATTTACTTGCATGGATTTAAATGTTCAAACATTAGAATTAAACCTTCTACCTTTGAGAATGATAACGAAATTAAGTTCCCATCAGATGCCAGAAAAAATCATTTAAACTATTTTGCTACTGTGGTTGCAGATGTTCAACAATTTGTTGAAAAAGTTGATTCCATAACAGGCAACAAAACTATCAAATCAATTGGTGATGTAGAAAAAGAAACGCCTGTTGCAAATATTCCAATTATGGTTAAATCAGCTTTTTGTTCCACCCATATTAAAAAAGATTTAAAAGGAGAATGCAGAATTGACCCAGGTGGATACTTTATTGTTAATGGTGCTGAAAAAATTGTTATGTCTATGGAAAAAATGGTTGATAATAAAATTTTAGTTTTCACTAAAAAAGACCCTTCTTTTGACACTGGTCTTATTTATACCGCTCAAATTAACTCAAGACGTAATGATTGGTCTGATAATTTACAAATCTTAACTATCAAAAATAGAAAAGATGGTGTGTTTACTGTCAGTACCAGTTCACAACTAGTTGATATTCCATTATTTATTCTCATGCGCGCTCTTGGTGTTGAAGAAGACCAAAGAATTATTAGTTACATCACTTATGATTTATCCGACACTAAAATGCTTAATTTGGTACGTCCAAGTACTGTCAGTTCTACCGATGAAGAAGGTAATCAGATTCGTACCAAAGAAGAAGCAATTAGATATTTAATTGGTAAGCTTAAAAGAAATAAACGAATTTCACAATCTGATGAAAAATTAGCTGAAATACAAAAGAAAATGTATTTGGAAAAAATACTTAGACAAGACTTGCTTCCTCATTTAGGTGAAGACATTACAAAGAAAATTGTGTTCTTGGGTGCTATGGCAAACAGACTTGTTAATGTTATGCTTGGACGCCAAGAAGTAGATGACCGTGACGCATTACAAAACAAACGTATTGAACCACCTGGTATTCTTCTTGGACAATTATTCAGACAAAACTGGAAAAAAATGTTAAATGAAATTGGAAAACATTTTAAAAAGAAGAACCAATCTGATGAAAGCCCTATTAATGTTGTTGGTCAAATTAAACCATCTATTATTGAGCAAGGTTTAAAAACAGCTCTAGCAACTGGTATTTGGGGTATGAATAAAACCAAAAAAGGTGTTGCTCAATCTTTACAACGTTTAAGTTGGGTTCAAGGTATTAGTTATTTAAGACGTATTCTTGCCCCTTCTATGGACGAATCAACCGCTAAAGTTACTTCCATCCGTCAAGTTAACAATAACCAATCGCAAATGTTATGTCCCGTTGAGACACCCGAAGGAGGCAAGATTGGTATTGTAAAAAGTTTAGCTATGATGAGTTCAGTTGCAAGTCAAAATGCTACTCAAGCAGATGTTATTAAAAGTATTTTGAAAACAAACAAAAACATTAAACATCCTTATGATATTGATCCGTTAACTATGAGTTCTTGGGTTAAAATTATGTTAAATGGTGATTGGATTGGTGTTTGTAAAATTACTATGGCACAAGAAATTTATGATATGTTAAAGAAAAAACGTCGTGAAAATGTTATTGACAAACATACATCTATTTGTTTTGATTATAAAAGTAAGGAAATTAGATGCTATTTTGACGGTGGTCGTTTAATTAGACCAGTACTTATTGTTAATAACAATAATTTAAATATAACACCAGAAGTTTCTAGTGAATTGGTCAAAGAAATGAGTCAAGTAGACAAAACAAAATCATGGAAAAGAATTTTAACAAAGTTTCCTAATCTTATTGAATATGAAGATATTGAATCTCTCAATCATTTGCTTGTTGCAGAAGGAGAACATAGATTAGAAGAAGCTAAAGATGCAGCAAAACGTAAAGTCGAATATACTGATGCCACTAAAATTAACCGTTATGGTGATTATAGATGGGTAAACTATACTCATTGTGATTTTCATGCTTGGGTGATGATGGGTACTGTTGTTGCTAATGTACCTTTCTCCAATCATAACTATGCAAATCGTAATATTATTCACTTTTCACAAGCCAAACAATCAATCGGGGTTTACTTAACCTCTTTTAAAGACCGTATGGATATTTCACAAGTATTATGGCATCCACAAATTCCACTTGTTACCACACAAGCCATGAAATATAACGGATGTATGGATTTACCATATGGTGAGAATGCTATTGTTGCTGTAGCATCGTATAATGGTTTTAATCAAGAAGATAGTATCATCATGAATGAAACTGCTATTCAACGTGGTATTTTTAGAGCTGATACATTAAAGAAATACCACAGTGAAATTTTAAAGAACCCTTCAACATCCCAAGATGATATTTTTACTAAACCTGACCGTAACAAAGTCACTGGTATGAAACAAGGAAATTACGACAAGTTAAATGATAAAGGTTTTGCACCAGAAGAAACAATTATTGATAATGAAGATATTATTATTGGTAAAATTTCACCTATCCAACCAACTGGAAATAATAACAAGGTTTACAAAGACAGTTCTGAAATTTTCAAAACTAATGTTCAAGGTGTCATTGACCGTGTTCATACAGGAGTTTATAATGCGGAAGGCTATGAAATGTATAATGTCAGAGTTCGTATGGAACGTAAACCAATTTCCGGCGATAAAATGACAACTAGACATGGTCAGAAGGGTACCATCGGTATCACATATCCTCAAAAAGATATGCCTTTTACTGAATCCGGTATTATTCCTGATTTAATATTGAACCCTCACGGTTATCCATCTCGTATGAGTTTAGGACACTTTATTGAATGTCTTGCTTCTAAGGAAGCGGCAGAAACGGGTCACTTTGTTGATGGTACTCCATTTAACAATTACGATATTTCCCAATTACCAGAAGCATTAAAGAAACTCGGATATAGTCCTTATGGTACTGAAAAAATGTACTGTGGGCTAACCGGGAGACAAATGGATGTGGAAATATTTATTGGACCAGTATTTAATATCCGTTTGAAACACATGGTTTTAGATAAGGTACATGGTCGTGCTCGTGGTCCTAAACAAGCACTTACTAGACAACCTCTAGAAGGCAGATCACGTGATGGTGGTCTTAAGATTGGAGAGATAAACAATTTGTCTCAGCTGTTATTGACAAAGATAATGGCTAGTCGATGTGTAATCGGCAACATTTCCAAATTGCGGGAAAATCCTATGATTATTGTAGTACCACTTATTTATTGTTAATCCAATAAATAAGGACCAGGGTTAATCACCCTTACCAATGGTAAAAAGCTACAAAATTTAAGGACAATCCGCAGCCAAGGCTCTGCAAGAGCAAGGTTCAACGACTAAATGGAAGTGGGTCTTACAGATGAAAATCTGTTGGGCTTAAGATATAGTCTAGTCCCACCAGTAATGGTGTCTGTGACAAGGGGAATTAAACATTACACCAGTACAATGTAAAATGTACTGTGAATAATTCAACGAATTACAGGACTTAACAGTTTGTTAGGTGGTAGTAACGGGAAAAAGATGCCATGGTCGCTCACGGCATGGCTCAGTTCTTAAAAGAACGTTTAATGGAAACATCAGATATTTCCAAAGTATATGTATGTGATGAATGTGGTATGTTTGCATCCAAAGTTATTGATAAAGATTATTACAGATGCAAAGGTTGTCACAATTCAACCAGAATTTCAGCTGTAGTTATTCCACATGCATGCAAATTGCTATTCCAAGAATTGACATCGGTTAATATTCTCCCCAGAATTAGAACCGAACGTTCAATTCATGGCGACGAAGCATAAAATTAATTTAAAATATTGATATTTTATTATATTAAAAATATATTAGCTTTAATATAATGGAAACTGAAAGTACAATGAAAAATTTAACAAATACCAAATATACTATTAAATTGTATAAAGTTGGTGGTTGTGTACGCGATGAACTACTTGGAGTTAAATCGAAAGATATTGATTATTCGGTTGTTATTGAAAACAATTCCGATGGTAATAATAAAACTAACCCACTCAGTGTGGAAGAAGGATTAGACTTGCTGGAAAAGCACTTGGGTGCTAACCAATACCATGTGTTTCTTAAAACCCCTGATACTTTTACTTTTAGAGCCAAACATATTCCAACAGGTGAAATAGCAGATTTTGTTCTAGCTCGTCATGAAATTGGTTATGACCAATCCAGTAGAAAGCCACATGTTACACTTGGTACTTTGGAACAAGACTTAGCCCGTAGAGACTTTACAATTAATTCAATGGCACAAGATGAATTCGGTAATTTAATTGATTTGTTTCATGGACAAGCAGATTTGGAAACTCGAGTACTTAGAACACCACTTGACCCAGTTGTTACAATGTTGGATGACCCTCTTAGGTTATTTCGGGCTCTTAGATTTTCCATCACTAAAAACCTACAATTGGATCCAAGCTTATGGGTCGCATTTGCTAATCCAGATGTTTATACAAAATTATGGCAAGTTGTTTCAGCTGAAAGAATAAGAGAAGAATTACACAAAATGTTTTCATACAACACAAGTGCTAGTTTGGCATTATTAGTTCAATTTAGTCAAGAAATTAGTCCAGTTTATCCAACTTTTTTATCAGATTTATTTGGTCGGACCGGGTTATGGCTTAAACCAACAAATGAAAAAGTTAAAAAATAACAATTTAATTTAAACCTAACATTTCTCTTATTTTCATTAATTTATAGTAGTATCTATCACGTTTGTTAATTATTTTTTCAATATATGCTGGTTGTGATTGATAAAGATATCTTTCATACATTCTTTTACTTTGTTCTCTTTCAGCTGGACTAAGATTTGTATTGGCAGCTCTTGCTTTAAATGTTTGTGCATATGAGGCCCAGTTTACTGAATTTGATAAGTAACCATTTTGTATTTCAAGACCTTTTTCGCACGCATACATTTCAAATTCAAGTGAAGTAAATGTTTGAACTTCTAAATTTGTTTTCATGTCCTCGGTAGAATAAAATGAATCAAAATATTCTTTATAATTTTTATATCCCATTTTAATTAGCGCAGTATAAAACATTGATGTTTCTGGGTCGGAATCTTCAAATGATTCAACATAAATTGTCATGTCAATCATAGTAATACCATCAATTAAAAATGTAATTAAACCATTGGAATTATTCATTTGGATGGTTCTACCTGGTAATATTGCTTTAAGTCCTTCGTAGAAATTTTGGACATTAAACTCCATTTCTTCTTGACTCGTTACTAAAAATAAATCTAAATCAGATGTGATATCACCATTAGATATGTTGTTTTTCCACATGTGGTATTTAATTGATGAACCACCCTTAATATGAACGTATCGGTTTTCTCCAAAAAGTTGTCCAAATTCTGTTTCTATACTATTGAATTCAATACAATAATTTATCAAGTCCATAAATAAAAGTTCAAATAAATTTCCACCTTTTTGTTTTTTAAGTCTTAGGTACTTTTTTTTATAAATGAGATATTTTTTGTAGTAAATGTCAATATCACGATTAGAATTTCTATTGTTTAAAGTCATTATATTATTAAAGATAAAAGTAATATTTATTAATATTTTATAATATAAATAAAAATTCTTTATAAAATATATTTTCTATGTTATTTTAGATGGGTATAAATTTTAAAGCGTCATTTAATAAGTTTTTATACTTGATGTGTAAATTTTTGTGTTGTGGTAATTATAAATATCATTGTAATATTTGTGGTTATCCAACAAATGAAATAAATAAACTACATGCACATGAATTACAAGCCCATTCTGCTATAATTAAAAAATATCTTGTTGAATATACGGATTTTAACGAAATGTACTAATTATCCCCATCTTCACCGTCTTTAACTCGATGTTTTGTTCTTTTTAAAGTTACGCGTTCTACAGTAGGTCTTGACTTAATAATTTTATCTGTAATATCTAAAGCTTTGGTACCATCGCCTAGAATTTCAGTTAAAGCTTTATGAATTGTTTCTTTCTTTAATGGTGCTTGTGTTTTAGATACATTTCTACGTAATTTTCCATCAGGAACATCAATCATTTTTTCATCTACTTGTTGCAAATAGTTTAAAATAAATTCTTCCTTTTGTTTTTTCTCTTGAATGAGCTTTTTGTTTTGTTCGCGCAATTCTCTAATTTTGTCATCAACTGCTAAATATTTTTTTACATTATCCACAAATTCTGGAGAAACTTTCTTTTTCTCTTGTTTGTTTTCTGATTCTGACATTTTATTATAATATAAAAGAAATTTTTTCTTTATTTATATTATAATAATTTTCCAATTAAAATGATAAACAATAAACACCAACGATAATCAAAATAACACCAAGCATTCCATATTTGGTAATATTTTCTTTTAATAAAAAGTATGATAATCCAACAGTAAAAATTGGAGCAGAGTTTACCAATGCCGACACAATGTAACTATCATGATCATTAATTAAATTATAATAAATTACGTTGGGAACAAATGATAATAAGATAGATAAAGCTCCAATTATTAATGTATCACGCATGCTAACAGCTTTTATATCTGATTTAATCTGGTCCCAATAGTACCAAGTATAACCAATAACTGCTAGGGCAAAAAATATATTATTAATAATAAATGTTATTTTAGTGTCAATTTTACTCATAATCATTTTATAAAACACAGGGGAAATACCCCAAAACAATGACACCAACATTGAATAAAATATTAAATCCATATTAATAAAGTTGAGAAAATTTCCTTTTAAAAATTTAGTTAAATAAAGTTTTTAATGGGAATAGTTTTTATATCAATTTGTGAGGAATTTAATTAATTAGCAAAAAAAGCCAACAAGTATCTACATCCCAAATCTAAAAACTAATTAAAATTTTATCAAAAACATGAATTTATCATTATAGTCAATTAAAATTATTAGAAAATAAAAAAATTGATTTTTAAATAATATTCAATAGTAAATATGTTATTTAAAATATTGGAAACTAAATGAGTAAATGTGTTATTTGTAATAAAAGAGCCAGTTTTAATTTACCTGGTATAAAACCTGCTAAATATTGTGCAGCCCATAAAAAAGAAAATATGGTTGATGTTATGAATCCTAAATGTATTTATGAAGCCTGTACAAAAGTCCCAACCTATAATATGCCTGGTATTACAAAAGCAATTTATTGTAATGCCCATAAATTAGATGGGATGGTAAATGTTAAAGATAAAGCCTGTGCTGAACCCAATTGTAATAAAATTCCATTATATAATAAACCTGGGGAAAAAATGGGTTTGTATTGTATGGAACATATTAAACCTGGAATGATTGATGTCAGACATAAAAAATGTAAAGAACCTGGATGTACTACCAGGCCAATTTATAACTTTCCAACAGAAGTTGTTCCGGTTTATTGTACTGAACATAAAAAACCAAACATGATTAATGTTGTCGATTTCAAATGTTTATTTGCTGGGTGTGAGTCAATTCCTAACTTTAATAATCCTGGTGAATCTAAAGGTATTTATTGTAAGACCCATAAAAAACCTGGTATGGTTGATGTTAAAAATTACAAATGTGAATTTGTTGGATGTACTAAACAACCTGCATTTGGCCTAGTTGAAGGTAACCCAACCCATTGTGCAGAACATAAGAAACCAAATATGTCAAATATTAAAACAAAAAAATGTTCTGAACCTGAATGTAATATTGTACCAAATTTTAATTTTCCTGGAGAAATTGCTGGAATTTATTGTGATACGCACAAAAAACCAAATATGATAAATGTTAAGAAAAACTTTTGTGCTAGTGATAATTGTTTAAAAGCAGCGTGTTTTAATCTTCCCGGACAATCTAAGGGATTATATTGTTTTGAACACAAAACAAATTGCATGATTAACGTAGTTACCGAAAAATGTGCTGATCCTGGTTGTGAAACATGTCCAAGTTTTAATTATTCTGGTGAAACAAAGCGTTTATATTGTTTTGAACATAAATTGGCTGGAATGATTTCTATTTCTGGAAAAATGTGTGTACAATGTGATAAACGTGCAAGTTTTAATAATTCAAATGAAAAAAAACCTTTGTACTGTTTTGAGCATAAAAAGCCCAATATGATAAATGTTTTAATAAAACAATGTCAACATGAAAAATGCAAAGAACATGCCTTATATGGGTTCGAAAATAAAAAAGCTCAATTCTGTTATACCCATAAACTTGCATCCATGATTAATTTGGAATTGTTTAATAAATGTGCAGTTCTGGAATGCGACTGTGAATATGAATTTATTGTTGATAATACAAAATACTGTGTATCTCATTGTCCAGACTCTAAATTAAAAGAAAAGAAATTATGCAAGTATTGTGACATTAAAGAAAATTCTAAATGGGTCTGTTCCAATTGTAACAAGGTTAAAAACAAAAAAGAATGGGCTATTGTTCGTTATTTAAGAAAAACAATTGATACTCAATTTGAGTATAATTCAAGTAAAATGCTTCAGGGATGTAGTAAAAAACGACCTGATATATATTTTGAATTAGCTACACACTGTGTAATTGTTGAAGTTGATGAACACCAACATAACACTTATTCGGATTCTTGCGAATGTGCCAGAATAAATGAAATAGTTGGTGGTATTGGAGGAAAACCAATTATAATTATCCGTTATAATCCTGATAGCTTTAAAAACAAAGGTAAAAAACTTGATTCGCCAATCGCGACCAGACTTGATTTGTTAGTAAAAACCATTAAAAAACAGTTAGCTAAACATCCAACCAAGTTTTCCGTTAAACTAATCCAGCTGTTTTATGACGACGATTATGAAGAATATTGTCCGGTTAAAAAAGAAGATATCACAAAATTGGTTGCCGTTTAATTTATCTACTAAAAAATTATTATTTTATAGTGGATAATATTTAATGATTTTTTCCCAATGGTTTCACATCTAAAAATTAGCAAAGATTTTTGAGGTTAAAATCTGGTTCATATGTGCTGTTATTCCATGGACTGACAGTAAATTTAGGGTTAGCAATAGTACCACGGATGTCATAAGAAGCATTTTTAAGGGATTGGCCAACAGTGTTAACACCAATGACATAACGTTCAGTGTTAATTAATTTATCGTCATTAACGTTGTATTTGGCTTGAGAGAAATCAGTGTCAAACCATTGAGAATTAATTTCCTTAGGTAAGAAATCTTTAGCATCATATTTCTTTAAGTTATTGTTATTCATGGGAACTTCATCAGGACGAGCTTGTTGAGGAATTGGACGTTGGAATGCACTATCAAGGTCAGCACCAGTTTCATAAACGTCATTAGCTTCAAAATCAAACATTGATTGTTCAGCTTCGGATTTAGCTTCAGCTCTAGTTTCTGGTCTGGTTTCTGCTTCAGCAAGAATTTGACGAAGAACTTCAGGTTGAACTTCAGCTACTGCCATACGAGCAGGTGATGCGGGCATTGGTTGGGGTAATGCTTCTTCAGCAGATTCCATGTTAGCGCGAATTTCTTGTCTAATTTCAGGTAAGGCAGAAAGTTCTTGTCTGATTGCAGCCTTTACTTCTGCATCGGCAAAACCTTCACTTACGGGCTTGGGCTTAGTTAAGTAATAAATTAAAAAACCCAAAGCTACTAATAATAAAACTGTGGAAAGTTGATTATCCTTAAGCATATTAGATATATTTAATCTTAGAAAAAATTTATAGATTTTAAATATTTATTTGAAACTAATTAAATGGTTTTACCCATTAATTAGGTAAAATAATTTTCTACATCAGGTTCAAATTCATCTGATGACTCTGAATTAAATACATATTTATTTTTTATTATTATTTTTTTTATTATACTATTTTTTTGCTTGTGCAAATCTTTTAATTGGGTATTTAATACCTGGATTTTTATAACATCCCCTTCTTCTATATTATTTATTGATACTTCATGGTTATCTTCATTAAAAACCTTAAAATTAACAGACCCTTTTATAATTTCCCCAGCATATGAGTTGCCGTCAGCATCATTAATAATAAACAAGTTATTTTCTATTTTAATTTGTTTTATTTTAATTTTGTTTTTGTCCATGTCCAATATAATATTTAATAAATGTGTTAAATCTTTATATCAGGCAAATAATTTAAATAAAAAAAGTGGAAAATAAAACTAGGAAAATTGATTTTTAAAACTAATATTAGACAACTTCCTATACTATCAAATGACCAGTAAGTATAAATTAAGTAAAGTAACCGAAAAAATACATCCTGGGTGGGAAGATTTTTTTAAGGCAAATACAACTGAACTTGAACATATTTTAAATCAAGTAAATGAATCGGCTAAAACCAATGAAATTTTTCCTATTCCATCACAGTTATTTCGTACTCTTTTTTATTTCCCACCAGAAGAAACAAAACTTGTAATTCTAGGTCAAGATCCCTACATTGGTTCTGAAGTACATGAAGAAAAAAAAGTACCTCAAGCTTGTGGAATGTCATTTAGTGTACCCAAATGTCATAAAATTGTACCTCCTTCACTTAAAAATATTTATAAAGAAATTTCAAATTGTTATTCCAATTATCAAATTCCAACCCATGGGTTCTTAAAACGTTGGATAAGAAAAGAACACATTCTTTTGCTAAATTCGGCTTTAACTGTAATTGAAAAAAAATCTAATTCACACCAAGCATTATGGGGGGACTTTACTGATAAACTAATAAAATATATTAGTGATACCAGCCCACATACTGTATTTTTACTGATGGGAAATTTTGCTATTGGAAAATCCAAATTAATTGATAAATCAAAACACAAAATATTTACTACTGTACACCCATCACCATTATCAGCATCTAATGGTTTTTTTGGTTCAGGTGTTTTTAAAAGCATTGACGATTATTTCATATCCAAAAATATCGAACCTATAAATTGGAACCCATAACGCAAATTTTATTAGTTTAAAATATTAAAAATAAAATATTAATTTATTTAATGGACGAATACGATGTTATAATTATAGGTTCTGGACCAGCAGGATATACCGCTGGTATATATTCAGCAAGAGCAAATTTACGAACAATTATTTTAGAAGGAAAAAATCCAGGAGGTCAATTAATGACAACGACAACTGTAGAAAACTTTCCTGGATTTGAATCAATTGACGGTTTCGAACTTATTGAGCGCATGAAAATACAAGCGGAAAAAGCCGGATGTAAAACCAGTCAGGTCCAGGTCGTTAAATTAGAAAAACACCCAAGCCATTTTATTGTTACCGACGAAACAAATAAAATATATAAATCACCAAGCATTATTTTGGCAATGGGTGCGTATCCTAATAAGCTAAATTTTATTAATTCTGATAAATACTGGAATAGAGGTATTAGTTCTTGTGCTGTATGTGACGGTGCACTCCCAATGTTTCGCAAACAAACTATTGTTGTTGTAGGTGGTGGTGATAGTGCAATGGAAGAAGCTTTGTTTTTATCAAGATTTGCCTCAAAAGTTATAATTTTAGTTAGGTCTGATAAATTAAAGGCATCTAAAGCCATGATTAAAAAAGTAGAGTCAAACGATAAAATTAAAATTAGATATAATAATGAAGTTATTGAAGCTCATGGTGCGTCTGTTGTTTCTGAAAAACAAAAGCCACAGGGTGCGTCTGTTGTTTCGGGTAATAACCAAGATGATTTATTAGAATCCATAATAATTCTTGACAATAAAACAAATGAAAAGAAAAAAATCCATTGTGCAGGATTATTTTATGCAATTGGACATACTCCAAATTCTAAATTAGTTTCAGACATGGTTAATTTAAAATCAAATGGTTACATAAACAAAGAACCTGGTACATCTAAAACAAATATTCCTGGTATATTTGTAGCAGGTGATGTTTCTGATGATAATTATAGACAGGCAATTACTGCAGCTGCATCAGGGTGTGTTGCCGCTATAGATTGTACAAGATACTTAGAAAGTATAAATTTATAATTTAATTATAAAAGAAAAAAATCTATAACTTTGTATATAAAATTATGTCTGAAGAAATTTACAAAGATAAATATCTAAAGTACAAAGCAAAATATCTTGAACTTAAAAAATACGAGCAACAAGGTGGTCTTTTAGATAGCGGATTTGGTTTAGTTTTTACTTCTAAAGAAAATGCTGATAAACTTAGAAAAGCAATTTTAGGCGGTAAAATTAATGGAAGAGGTGATATTGCTGATTTATTAGATAGACAAGCCTATATCGTTTTTGATGGAAAGAAACCTGCTGAACTATTAGAAAGCACCACTAGAATTATGAAAGAAAAAATGGCTGCCGCATATAAAGTAACCACTGATGTTGCCTCTAAAACAGCTAGTGCAACCATAAATATGGCATCTAAAGCTGCTACTGCAACTGCCGATGCTGCATTAAATCAATATAACAAATACAAAGACCAAAAAGAAAAAGAAGCTGCAGAAAAAGCTGCTTATGAAGAATTTAAAACAAGACGCTCAAATGCTTCAATTACGGGTGCAGCAACACTTGTTGGTGGTGCAGGAGATTTGCCTTTAACCATTCCAACCTTTGAAAATAAAACTTTTGACCGTGCTAGCCCAGCTCATAAGCAACATATGATTTCCCAAGTCGCTAAAGCTCTTGGTATTCAAATAAATGATGTTCAAATGGTATCAATCAAATTCAAAATGCTTGGTAAACCCGAATTAAGAGATTAAATTCAAATTTAATCACATCACATTTAAACTTAATCTGCCTGCTTTAAATAAGTAAAATATTGAAATTTAAATAAACTATATAAAGAGATATTAACTCTATAAATAGCTTATGAAAAATATAGAAAAATACCTGGATATGAGTGATGAACAACTCGACAATCTCTTAATGGGAGTCGATCTGGATAAAAAACCAGAAGTTCAATCTACAAAGTCTGTTTGCAAAAATTGCAAAAGTCCAAATTTGGTAATTGATAATTCCAAAGGACATATGGTATGTACTGACTGTGCTGTTATTAATGAAGAGTACTTGGATGAAAATCCAGAAATTTCAAATAATGATGGTGAAGGTAGTAATAATTCACGTTATGGAGCTCCTTCGAGCTTCTTTTTTCCAAAATCTTCTCTTGGTACAAAAATTGTTTCCAAAGGATATAATCGCATCAGTTTGTTACAAAAACAAGGCCAAATGCCTTACAAAGAAAAAAGTCTTATGGATGTGTTAGAAACTATTCAACTCAAATGTAAAAAATATGGCATCACTCAGTCAATTATTGATAGTGCAAAAATTCTCTACAAAAAAGTTTCTGAATCAGTTCATGCTAAAGGAAAACGCAAAGGCAAAAGCATAATAATGCGTTGTATTAACAGACGTAGTATGATTGCCGCCTGTCTTTTTCATGCATGTAAATTACAAAAAGAAACACGTAGTCCTAAAGAAATTGCCGATATTTATGACTTGGAAATTAAACATGTTAACCGTGGCTGTAGAAAATTTTGTGATATTATAGATGCAAATACTCTATTTTATCAAATTAAAAGTTCACAATCTTCAGATTTTATTGAACGTTTTGCTAAAAAATTAAACATTGACAAACAATATATAAATATTAGTAAAGATGTTTCAAACAATATACATAAACTTGATTTGGCATCTACACATGAACCACCTTCTGTTGCTGCCGGATGTATTTTATTAGTAACCCAATATTATAATATTCAAATTAATAAAAAACAAATTTCTGATATTTTTGGTATTAGTGATGTAACTATAAGTAAAACATTTAGAAAGATTTGGCCATATCATAAAATAGTCTTATCTAATAAAATAACTGATTTAATACTTGAAAAGAAAAACTCAGTAGCTAAATCAAATACTGACATTAATAAATCTAATTTAATCATAAACCAAGAATCTGGTCCTGATTCTGAAGAAAAAAAAGCAACTAAAAAATCGACTAAATCTGTAAAATCACAATGCATTGATAATGAAGATTCAGATGAAGATTCTGAATATAATTCTGATGATGAAGACTATGAGTCTGACTCTGATACTGATAATGATTCTGCTGAAGAATCCGAATCTGATACTGATTCCAAACATAAAAAAGAAATAAATGTTTAATTTAAAAATTTGCTTTTAATTTATTTAAATTCCTTATCGAGTTTTAAATAAATGATATTTTACATTCTTAGTTTTCCATAGTTACCAATTCATCAGCAATATCAATATATGATAAAACATTAATAACTTGGTATTTTTCTTTTTCCTCTTTTGTTAATGGTTCAAATAATGTATCAAATAGTTTTAGTTGGAATTCAGCTTTTTTAATGTCTTGAGGAAACTTAGTTTTTATGTTAAACATTTTATTGCGTTTTCTTGTTTTAACAATCCATTCTGCGTATTCCAAATAAAATTTCTTTTCCACTATTTTTGGTTTTATAAAATTAATAACTATTATTTTATAACCTAATAATTCAGCAATTTGAACAATCTTGTGTCTATCAGATTGAAGTCTAACATCTTCCAATACATAAATATCAGGGTTTTTAAAAATATTTGACTCTGTTAATTGGTCCACTAAATATTTGGCTTTTAATGGACTCATACCATCTTCAATAAACTCAGTAATTGAATCTTCATAACACATGTGGTTTATTTGTTTGTCACAATGTGTTTTTTGTAATTTATAATGATAGCTGGTTTTTCCTGAACTTGGATAACCCTGAATAATGTAAAAAATTTTATTGGACGTGGATTTTGTCTGCATTAAATAATAGTTAATAAACAAATAATTATAATATATATCAATTTTTATACTTTCCAAATAACAAATTTAATTAAAAAAACTAATAGTAGAAATACCCAGGTATTGGACAAATCTGATAATCCAGTTTACTAGAGCTAGATTTTTTAAGTTCACTAATTATCTGTTCTATTTGTTTTTCTAATTTTGCAATTTGGTCTGTAGAATTTGTTTTATTACCAAGCTCAATATATTTTTGATATAATATTAATAAATCTTCATTATTTCTGCTCATTTATTATTTAATAAATTTATTGGATAATTAAATAATAAATCAATTTTATTTAAACTAATTTAACTGAAATCAAAATCAACGTGCTAACCTAGATGAGATTTAACTGAAATCAAAATCAACCACCACAGGCCAGTGGTCTGAATTATATGTGTTACAATATTGGGTGTAACCATGATATGGAAATACATTTGAAATTCTTTTATATAGATTTGGTGAAACTAAAATATGGTCAATCATTGACAAATCAGATTGGTCTTGTTTACAATTTGTATTTTCATCCCACCACTCAGTATAACGTTCCGATTGGGAAATTAGCTGAGATACTGGAATCAAATTATATTTGCCAACCAAAGTACCGGCATTACCTTTTAAAATTTCCAAAACCTGAGAAATTGGTTTATGCAAATTAATATCTAAAACCTCTCCATCGTAATCATTAAAATCACCTAATACAATTATTTCGTATCCTTCACTGTATAAAGATTCAATTGTTTCTTGTAATACTAACGCTTGTGCTTCTCGGCTAGCACAACGGGAAGGGTCTGTTGGATAAGCAAGCAAATGTGCACCAACAATAGCAACAGGAGTTTTATTAATATTTAGGGTTGTCCAATAATGTTTTGAGACACCTGATGTACCCGGTGCTCCAGTATATCCACAAGTTGACCCAGCAATAGGATAACTTGCTCTATTGTCATTTCTTAGTAAATTTGTTACTGGATCAATTTTTGTTAGCACACCAACATTTTGACCTGTTGATGAATCTGAACCTGCAATTAAATAAGGGTTGTAAGCGGAAGTTGTTAATGATTTAAGCATATTTAATTCGTCACAACCTTCTATTTCGCAAAAGTTAATATAATCTCCATCCAATTCATTAAGAACATTTGTAACCCAGTTTAAATGAGTATTAGCTTCAGTTTGATTAGCCCATGTACATGAGGAACCTGGGCATCCATTATATTGGTCGATAAACAACCATTCCACATTATATTGGACCAAACGAAATCTATTGACATCTAACCTTCTATCTGCAGGAACAGTTGGTGCTATAGGACATTGACTGTCTGTAGATGTTGCATCAAGTGTACTAGAAAGCACAATAAGAGGTAAAAGTAAATAAGATAAATAGTGTAATAGTTTCATTAAAATATACTAGAATTTTAATTTTTATATAATAATTAAATCAAATTTTTCTCCAATAAATTATATGGAAAATAAACAAGACTTTTATATTAAATATCTCAAATATAAAATTAAATATAATACACTTAAAAAACAAACAAACATAAAACAAATGCACGGGGGGTTTGATTTAATTTTGGTACAAATTACCCAGCTAAACAATTTTATCGATCTAATAAATAATTCTATTAAAAAAAGTGGAGAAAAAAATACAGAAATTGTCGGTTTGTGTGCGCAATTGGAAAAATACTTAGTTGAGCAGGATATTCCTATTGGGTTAAAATTTAACCCATATATTTCCAGTGAACTAGAAGAAAGTTTGTCTCAGTTAAAACAAATTGGAACATATGACATTTTAACTAAATTATATGAGAAAAGAAAGCATATTTATTCAATGGACGAAACAAACTATTTTAAAATTTTAGACTGGATAATTGAACAAGAAAATATTTCTAGTGTAAAAGATGTGGAAAAATTATTTAGTTCTTTAATATTAGGTACTAATAAAAATTATGTAATTTATTACATGGTTTTACTAAGATTTTTAATTACTAAAAAAATCCAATTATCAGTATTAGAAAATTATTCTCCAATATTATCCTGGTATGGTTTAAAATCTTGTTTAGCAACAGGGATTAATTTAGATGACTATTTGCCATTGGTTTTGAATTTAATTTGTGATTATATTAATGCATTTCCAATTAAAAAAGCTTTGTTAATCAAAAAACCATCAGATTTTGAACCCGATTGGAAACAAAAACAAAAACTTTTACAATTGGAAGCGGAAGAAATACCAAATACTCAAATGGTTAAATTTGATACAAAAAATAAAATATTTCAATATGAATCTGGTGAAATTAAATCAATGGATAAAATAAATTGGGAAGACTTGATTAAAATTTTATTTAATTTATTCAGAATTTATATACCAAAAACTAAACCAGAATTTGAACAAAAAACAGATAATTCTGAGGAAAAATCTATAGTATTGTAATAAATTAATTATGGAAGATAATATTCAAAAAATTTATGGGCTTATTGGTTATGGACTATTAGCTTATATGCATTATCACCACAAGTCACATAACTCATCACTAATTATGTATGGATATATTGCATTAACGCTTGGATTTATTCCTTGGTTTTTAAATTCAGAAATTAAACATACAGATAATAAATCCCAATTAGAAAAAGAAGAAAAATTTGAAGCTTATTTAGAAAAAATAGGTCATAGCTTAATTTCCGCTTACTATGCAACCCATTTAATGAACGAGTTTGACTTTCATAGTTTTTTAGGACTTGTTGGTAATTTATTAATTCTTACCAAATACAAAAAACAAGCCATTATTGTATTAATTGGATATTATTTATTATCTATTATGCAATCACATGGTAGTATAGGTTCATTGTCCTTAATATTATTTTATTATTATCAACTTGAAAAATTATAAATTAAATTATAGTTATTAAACTATTATTTAATTCTTTGTTAATTCTAATTAAAACTTTAAATTAAAATTTCATCAATAATTTCGTCAATATACTCAAAATATTTTACTTGAAAATTCTCATCAATTAAAGTTGGATATTTGGTTTTAATTTCATCTAAATCTTTTGCATTTTCTTTTGGTACAAAAACCAATTTAACTCCAGCTTTTTTAGCTCCAATTAATTTAAAATTAAGGCCACCAATTTTTGTTATTCTCCCAGTCAATTCAATTTCTCCGGTCATTGCAACATCATTTCTAATTGGTTTGGATAAAATACGTGAAATAAATGCACTTGTAAATGCACAACCTGCACTTGGTCCGTCTTTTGGTGTTGATGTACTTGGTGCATGTACATGGAATCCATGTGCAAATCTTTCCATTAAATAATCGTCAAGATTAGTAATATATGTATACTTTTTCAAGTTTCTTCTTATATAATCAATTGCCGCAGTTAATGAACAATGAACTGATTCTTTCATAACATCTCCCTGTTTACCGGTTAATTTAATTTCGTAGTTTGACGAATTTGGTGCAAAATTATTAAATATTTGAATGGGAATAATTCCTCCATCACCAGATGCGGTTGCGTAAAGACCATTTATAATACCTACTGAAGATTTATCATGAATTACTGTATTATCATGTTTTGGTTTATCTAAAATTCTTAAAATAACATCCTTTGTAATGGTTTTAATATTACCGGAGCTAAATTCTGCACGCTTATAAATTTTATCCAAATTCAATGTTAAAAATATTTGTTCTATCTTTCTCTTAATTGAACGAACACCAGCTTCATTGGTATAATTTTCTATAATAAATTCAATCAAGTCATCTGAAATATTAGTCCATGGTTCAGATTTCAATCCAACAGATTCTGCTATTTCTGGGATAATAAATTCTTTTACAATTTTCTTTTTATCATTAGTAGTATATGCACTTACTTCAATTTGTTTTAATCTATCAAGTAAAATTGGGTCAACAAGATTTGCATCATTATAAGAAAAAATCATAATTACTTTGTCCAATGGAAAATCCACGCCTTGAAAAAATCTATCTTGAAAAGTTTTATTCATATTTGGATCAGTCAAGTGAATTAAAATACTAGTAATTTCATTAATTGCACCATGTTTTGAACAGGCTTTATCTAACTCGTCAAAATATAATATACATCTTGGTTTTCCCATTTCAACCATTTTCTTAATAATTAAACCTGGTTGGGAACCTGAATAAGTATAACCATGACCATGTAATATTTCACCATCATTTTGACCACCTAATGTAATTTCAGCAAATGGAATATTAAGTGCTTTACTTACTGATTTTGCTAATAGAGTTTTACCAACACCAGGTGGTCCAACCAGACCAAAACTTGTTCCCTGACTTGTGGGATTACTTATCCATTTACCAATAGTTTGCAACAAACCTTTTTTAGCTTCTTCATGCCCATAAGATAATTTCATTAATTTATTTTCAATATCAACTAGATAATCGGTTGATTTTTCGGCATTTTGACTAATTGATTGAAAAAATGCATCATCTTGTCCTGATGGCCAAGGATAATTTAATATATGCTTAACAAATGTTAGTTGTTTGTAATATTCGTTATTAAATGATTTCATTTCTTCTATTTTTTCCAAAGTTAGTGATTTAACTGATGGAGGAATATTTTTATTTGTTATTAATTGTTTCTTAAAATCAATATCGTCAACAGTCAAGGATTTTAATTTATCCATTTCTGCTTTAAGAGAATTCGTTGATTTCTTAATTTTTACCATTAAATAATATGGTAATCTTTGAGATAACAAGTTATAAATTTGTGGACTATTTGTTTTCTTTTCTTTTGTTAAACCTAATAACAATCCAGCTATGTCTGCGTTATCGGCCGAACCTAAAAGTAACAAGAAAATATATTCATACATTGATTTAATTTCAGAACCTTTTGATATAAAATCTTTCATTATATTTACAAAACTAGAAGAAGTAACTTCCATATACTTTTGGTAAGCTAACTCAATTATAACAACATATTCTTTTGGTTCCAAACAATAAATATTACCTAAATAATCATATCTAATAAATTTTTTTGAAAACTTTGAATCTATTGAATATTTATTTAATTCTCCACTTATTTTTCCTTTTAATTTATGTAACACTGGATAATTAAGCTGGGATGATTTTACAAAACAAGATAATGAGTCGTTAATAAAATATCCTTCTATTTTTAAATATTCATTTTCTTCATTAACATTTTTAATCCATAATTCTCTATTTAATTCAAGTAAATCAGTTGGAGAAAATTTGTTTGGTATGCGCCAATAATATTCTTCAGTATGAGATGACACATAATAAAAATTTGTTTTTACAGGAATAAATACTTTTGATATTTCCCCAACAACTATTTTTTGACTTTGTGATAATTCAAATTTATCATTAAAAATTTCAAGTAACCCAGATAAATTATCATAACCAACCTCTGCTATTATATTCTTAATTTCATATTCTTGATCATTTAACGGAATATCATCAGGTTTATCTTTAATAATTGGTAATAGTTTCTCAAATAAATAATCATCAGCAATATCTGTCTGGAAAAGAGAAATAAAGTCATGTATTTTTGTATCCAAGTTTGTTTTTGATTCAAGCTTATTCATTATGTAGGAATTGTATGATGTATTCAAATTTTTTGATAAAATAAATAAATTGCCTAACATTTGGTTTTTAAATGAATGTTCAATATATCCCCCAACATAAAGATTATCTATATGTTTTTCAAGTTTTACTACAACATCTGTTAAATATCTATACCTATGTTGTAAAAAACTTAACTTGAAATTTTTTATTTTAGAACTTGTATCTAAATTGCTCATTATCAAACTTAAGATTTAAAATATAAACCTGGATAAAATATTCGTTTATTTTATTGGAATCTATAAGGAGACTATTTTAGTACTTAAACGAATTTGTTTGTATTTAAAAAACAAACAAACGCACTTAAAAGAATTAATAGTGTGTTTGATTTAAAAAAATAATCTTATATAAGAGTATATAATAAAATGCCTGCTAAAAACACTAACTCTAAACAAACTACTAAAACTGTTGCCGCTCCTGCACCTGTTGTTGCTGAAACCACTACTGCTCAAAAAGGTGGTAAGAAAGTAGCTGCTAAAGTCGAAGCTGCACCTGCTCCTGTTGCTCCTGTTGTTGAAGCCACTCCTGCCAAAACCCAAAAGGGTGGTAAGAAAACTGCTGCTCCTGCAGTTGAAACTCCTGCAGTTGAAGCTGCTCCTGCTAAAACCCAAAAAGGGGGCAAGAAAACTGCTACTCCCGTTGTTGAAACTCCTGTAGCACCTGTTGAAGCCACTCCCGCCAAGACCCAAAAAGGTGGTAAGAAAGCTGCCGCAACTACTCCTGTTGTTGAAGCTGCCCCTGTAGCTACTGCTGCTGTTGGTGGTGCTAAAACTAAGAAAGTAGCTGCTAAGAAAGTTGTTGAAACTACCGAAGCCACCGAAGCCGAAGAAACTGGTGACCGCAGAATCCGTAGTTTCAAAGTTAGACTCCCTGGTAGCGAAGAATTCGAAGGTCGCTTCACTGGTTTAACTCCTTACCAAGCTGCTAACAAAGCTCTCAGTAAATATTTCCGCGAAACTGAAAAACCCCTTGCTGAAATCACCTTCAGTATTTGCGAATCTACTCGTAAATCAAGAAAAGCCACTTACACCTATGTTGGTAGACGTCAAAAACTTGATACTCCTGTTACCTACAAAATTCAAGATGGTCGTGAAATCGTAAAGAACTTCAAGAACTCTCTTAAGAAGGTCAAGAAATCCGAATCTGCTACTGAATCCGCTTAAGTGCAAATTTTTACCAATTCCAATAATTAAATAATAGTTTTTTCTAATTATTATTTAATTTGTTTAACATTAAAAAAATTGAACTGAATTTACATTATTTTAACATAATTACCAGTAAAACCAATGGAATCAAATATATATACAAAATCAAACGTGAAATTTCACGAATATAACATGCATCTATATGTGGAAAATATTGTTCAAGTTAATGTACCAAAAATTATTAATTATAACACTAACAAAATGATTATGCAAATGGAAAAAATACCGGGAATGTCTGTGGCTGATTTTTATGGAGAATCGGTCGACTCTGTTCCTGACTGGGTTATTGAGCAAATAAGACAAATTGTTACCACATTAAAATCACATAATATAATTTTTCCGGATATTACAGGATACAATTTTATAATTGGGCCTAATGACACAATATATATTATTGACTTTGAACATGCTAGGTTTGGGTTTTGCCCAGAACATTCGGATGATTTTGTCAACCAGTTTATCAGTGGGGTCAAATCTTGGAATCCGGATTTTGCATAAGCGGAAAAATTTACAAAATAAAAAATTGAATAATAAGTTTCTTATTTTAAATAATTATATATCCAATGACCAGTTTTAATAAATTATATGATATGGTATTATTTCACTATCCTTGTCAAGATGGGCTGTGCTCAGCATGGGTTGTACATAAGTATCATCGTGAAAATAACATTGATATTGAATTATATCCTGTTTCACATGGAAAAACCATTGATATAAATATGCTTAAAAATAAAAAAATTATTATGTGTGATTATTCACCTTCGGTTGAAGTATTAGAACAAATTGAACAAGTTGCACAATCCGTTACAATTTTGGACCATCATGTAACAGCAAAAAATGCACTGGAAACAAAACCATATGCTATATTTAATATGGAAAAATCAGGTGCAGGAATAACTTGGGAGTATTTTTATCCAGATGTGCCAGTACCGGAATTTATTCAAATGGTTCAAGACCGTGACCTATGGAAATGGGAAATATCAGGTTCTAAAGAATTTACTGCAGGATTATTTACAATTTGTGCTACAATTGATTCTAATAATTTTCCTGAGTTATTTAACATTTTTACACAAATGCATACAGAACCAACAAAAGTACAATTTTATAAGGACCTAGGTAAAATTATGTCTACTATAACAGATAATAAAGCCAAAGCACTTGGTGATGACCATATGGGAACAGTTAGCAACTTTGTTTTCCAATCCAAAACCTATCGAGTATGTGTGGTAAATTGTTTTCCAGACATAACATCTGAAGCCGGTAATTATATTAGCAAATCTGATCAAATTGACTTTGCAGTATTATGGAGACATCACAATCCAACTGGTGAATTTTATGTTAGTTTGCGTTCAACTGGTGATATAGATGTAAGTATAATTGCAAAAATATTTGGTGGTGGAGGTCATCCAAATGCAGCTGGGTTCAATACCAAAGTATTTCCCCCAACACTTTTTGCACCTGTATTCGGACAAAAATTCAATAACCAACCATAGTCTAATTCAATTAAGCCCAATTAATAAATGTTGTCATTATATATTTAATACCTGATTCTGGTGCAAGACCTGCATGAGGATAACAAAAATTTGCTGGAAACATAAGTAATTTTCCACTTTCTGATTTTATTTTAATTTCATTTCCTGAAACTTTAATTGCGGTTTCTCCACCTTTTTCAACATCAGACAAATACATAATAACTGCAACAATTCTTTTTGATGTTTTAAGAGAGGAAATATCTGTATGGTAATTAAAAAATTCTTTTCCATTATTTAAATATCTTTTTATTCTAAATCTTTCAAATGAAAAATTACCTCCAATCTCATAAGTTTGACAGTATTGATCAAAAATCATTTTAATTGAGTTTGCGAATGGAGTTTCCAATTTTTCTGGTAAATACATTTCATCACAGTTTTTAAATGTTAAATCTAGTGTTTTATCATCACCAAAATTTCCTTTAAAATGCTTATTTAAACACAATTCAAAATATTTAATTAACATATCACATACTGACTTTGATAAAAACCGGTTATTAATATATATATAATCCATTATTATATATTAATAATTTTATTTGTAATTTAAACTTTGTTTATATTTTTTATCTAAATCCAAGCTTGTATCATTATATCATCTTTAATATCAATTAAAGCTTCATAATGGCTTGTATCATTATATCATCTTTAATATCAATTAAAGCTTCATAATGTAAGCGAGTACATAGTACGGAGGCATATTGTTATGTGGTTCATTACCTCCAGCACCTGCGGTATCTGGACAAGCTTCTCCACCAAAATTACCAGGTTCATTACCATCTGCTGTGTCAAATTTTCGATATGCGTTAACATTAGCACAAAATTTATGAGTATGGGTTGGTAATTCACCAACTGATAATTGATGAATTTGGTTACCACCTGACCCTCCAAGTTGATTATAATCAATTCCAGGTACTTTACCATCTTTACCACCTCTGGGATCCCAACCTAAAATAAATCTTCCGCGTAAATCAGGTGTTTCTGCTTCACCATTACATAATGCCCATCCAGCGGGTGGTGTTGTGCCAGACCATGCAACAATAGTACCTTTTAGCATTAAATTAAAATTTCCTCCAATATTTTGAGTTCCATCTGGACTGGTAAGTAAATTAAGTCCATTAGACCAATTAACGTTACCATCACGTTGTACACGGGAAATCCACAAACCACCTCTTTCATCGTTTGGAGCATGAAATATCCATTGATCTTTTTCAACATTTCCAAGTCTAAAATTTCCATATTGAGCTGTTAATTCACCTTCAGTTAATAAATTTCCTTTAACGGTTAAATTACCAGGTACAGTTAATCCACCTGCTTGTAATTGTGTTGCTACATCTGATAAATTTTTAATAGCATTAACATCAACCAAGTAAGTTTCATAAATTAGCTGTTTAACTCTATCTTCTGTTAATGGTCCAACATCTGTCATTGGTTCAGTTGTTTTATTCCAGTAAAGATTAAAAAACAGTATCCCGATAACAATAAATATTTCTAAATTATATTTTCCAAGTTTAATGTCTTCAATTAATCCCATTATATTATTTGTAAGAAAAAATCATTTTATTACAATTAATTTAAATATTAAACTCTTTTGGTTTTATTATTTTTTTAACTTTGTTATTTGCATAAGTTCCATATAACTCTCCTCGTGTACCATTAGAATTTTTACAATAAACATTTGACCCGTCTAAAATATATTGTTTGGATTTAATAGTTATTTCGGATACATTGCATTCTTCAGTATCTGAATCTGATTCATCTGAACTTAATTCTGAATCCGATGAATCAGAATCTCCCGGTATAGCCTTTACAAGGCGTATACGTTCCTTTGGAACTATAATTTGATGACTGTATGGGGGTTTCTGTTTCATCCAAATTGGTTTTTCTTCGTCTGGTAACTCATCAATTAAATCATCAAAACCTCTCGGTTTATCACCAATATAATAATCATTTTCAGCTTCTTTTCTTATTTGTTTTAAGTTTTTCCAAGTTTCTTTTACCATATCTTTATTATTATAACTAATTAAATTAATATCAGTATAGTATCTTTTAATAAATTTATTATTTTTGTACATTTCATTTTTAAGATAAGTTATTTTTTCATTGTATTTTGTTTTTTGTTCATTTGTAAACTTTGAGTTTGATGCCAATTTTTCCAAATTATTTAAATATGATGTTAGTACGTTGTCGTATAAATCAAATTTATTTGTTTTAACAATTGTATTAGTTTTTTCATCAATTACAGAAGCGTGTTTGTCATTAATTGCTGTAACACAATATGAGTGATTTTCAGGAATTGATTTATTAAAATTAACTTTTTCAATTAAACATGTTAAACTATTTAATCCCTGATTTAAAATATCAGTTTGTTCGTCAAATGTTAGGTGATTAATTGTACTTGCTGTTGGTGCATTAACTACATATTGAATATTAGTATTATTTGTTATATTGTTATTTGTAATGTTTGGCTTTTGTTCAAGAATTTGAACTTTTTCATTTAACATTTTAACTTGTTCTGCTAAATTTTTATCAAATTCTTCCTTATTTTTATTATCAAATTTAATTTTGCATTTTTGTTCATGTTTCCATCTACTTTGTTTACATGAATACACCCCTTTACAATATCTACAAACATTTATATCTATTTTTTCAGGTTGATTATCATTACTATGATGTTTTTTATTGTGTAACCATAACCCTGTGTTTGATTTATAGTTTTTATTACAAGTATCACAAGAATAAGTCATATTATTAAATAAAATAAACATTTCTTTATCCATATTTTAATAATAAAATAAAATAGTAAATATATTTTGATTTACCGTATTTTATTAGACTTAATTAATTTTTTTAATAATAATAGTATTAATAATAACAAACCAAATAAGATAAACAACAATAAATAAAATAAATAATAATAAAGTAAATATTTTAATGTTTATTATTTTTAATACAACAATAAAAATAATTTTGATTTCCCCATTATTTAGGTGAATTTTTGGAAAAATTTCGCGCGTGAATTTAGGTCAATAATACATTATTAATTGGGTCCTTATTCATTCTATTATCTATTTGGTCAATGTTTACCAACTAATAAATAATAACAGCTAATGTATATCGGTAAATAAATATATATTTACCTATTTTATTAATAGTAAACCATTAGGCAACATTTAATGTTATTAATAAACATACAATAAATTGTTTACTATATTATGGTTAATTTAATAACTGAATTAGTACACATTAATTATTTATTATTAATTTAGTAAATATATTTATTAATAGTAAACCATAAAAAAACTACTCGCGCGCGCGCGTATGCATTATAGTAAGCATTAAAATATTTACCATTATTACTTTAGTAAATATATATTTATTTACCGATATACATTAGCTGTTATTATTTATTAGTTGGTAAACATTGACCAAATAGATAATAGAATGAATAAGGCCCCAATTAATAATGTAATATTGACTCAAATTCACGCGCGAAATTTTTCTAAAAATTCACCTAAATAATGGGGAAATCAAAATTATTTTTATTGTATTTTAGTTTTATGTGGGTATTATCCGTTATACATCAATTTCATTATCAAAGTCATTTCCAACTGCGAGAAAATCAATAGCTGAATCGAATACATCAGTAAAAAATCCAATAGGTTTATCAACAGGTAATATAAATCTATCTCGATTGGCAACAGCTTGATATGGTTTAAGCTTATTTAAAACCATTTGTTCAACCACACTCATATTTTCTGTTGTTAAACACGACCTATAGTAAATAACGATGTGTTCACAAGTTTTATTATATGTGCTTAATCTCACGGTTAAATTACCAGCCTTTCCAACAATATATGTTAGGTTTTTTGCATGTGCATCAGTTGTAATCAAGTACACAACATTTTTTTGTGGATAATTAGTTCTTGGTTGTTTTTTAACAAAACTGTTTGTTAAGATATTAATTTTTCCATTTGCTAATTGACAGTTTTTAACAAGATTATTGTTTATTTGAAGAAGATTTGTTAATAACAAACAAGACTGGACAAGAAATTCCGGACTAATCCATTGAGCAAGTATTAATGTTAAATTTGGATGAAGCCATGTAATATTATTTTCCTTATAGTAAAAGCAAATTGGTTCATTAACATTTGGTTCATTAACATTTGGATAATTATTGGTTAGTTCGTATATTATTGCTTGTGTTTCCGGTAAATTTAACCATTCGGTGATATCATTAGAAAAATGCTCACAAATTAAAGTTCCATTAAAATAGTTATTTTTACCAGAAGCAATAAAGATTGTATTATTTATGTTTATTTTATAAGGTCCTGATAATTCCCATGATAAGATATTATTATTAATATTGGAGTTAGAATTATTATTTTGTTCTAATAATTTAGCAATTGTTAAATCTTTATCGGATAATTTATTTGTAAAAGTTTCAATTAATTGTTTATTTATTTGAACTGAATTATCTGGTAATGTTACTTTATTTTTAATAATTTGAGTTTTTGGCTGTTGACTAACTGTTTCTTCAAGTTTTTTAATTTTATTTGTTAAGTCTATAAATTGCTCTGTAATTTTATTTTTTTTTTGTAGTTTTTTAGTATTAGTAACTTTACACTTTTGCATATGCATCCATTTTGATTGTCTTGTATTATATCCTTTAGTACAATAATCACAACTATATTTTTTTGGAATATTTTTATTATTGTCATCTGGATGATATTTTTTATTGTGTTTAAATAAGCCATTTCTTGTTTTATAAACTAGATTACATGTTTCACACTTATATTTATTTTCCATTTGTTACATTTGAATTTTATTAGTAAATTATAATTTTGTATGGTAATAATCCTTAGCTAGTATAAATGTCTTCACACATAGTATTTAGTACACTTAAATAGTTTTTTAATTTGATGATAAACACTTTACACTCTAATAATTTATATATATCAACAGGCAATAAACATATAAAATAAAATAATATATATTTGTGTTCTGAATTGTTTTTGTAATATTAAAGTTTATTTAAAAAAAATATGTAAGATTAAAAGAATTAAATTATGTATTAGTAATTTTCTTTTTAATTGAACCAATTGCTTTACCAGGGTTAAGTCCTTTTGGACATGTTTTAGTACAATTCATAATAGTGTGACAACGATATAGTTTGAATGGGTCATCTAATTGTTTTAATCTTTCATTAGTAATTTCATCACGTGAATCTTCAATCCATCTATAAGCTTGCATAAGTACTGCTGGTCCTAAATATTTATCAGCATTCCACCAATAAGATGGACAAGATGTTGAACAACAAGCACAAAGAATACACTCATACATTCCATCTAATTTTTTACGTTCTACTTGTGTTTGTAGTATTTCACCCATTTCAATATTGTGTGTGGTATGTAACCATGGTTTAATAGATTTATATTGTTCATAAAAGTTAGATAAATCAGTAACTAAATCTTTTATAACATACATATGAGGCAGTGGATTTATTTTACAGCTTGTATCTGAGTTTTTATCAATATATGTTAAACATGCAAGTGTATTTTTTCCATCAATATTCATGGCACAACTACCACATATTCCTTCGCGACATGAACGCCGAAAAGTTAAAGTTGTGTCAATTTCATCTTTAATTTTTACGAGAGCATCAAGAACCATTGGTCCGCATTTGTTAACATCTACATAATAAGTTGATACATATGGTTTTTGTCTGGTTTCTGGATTCCAACGATAAATCTTAAATTGCTTAAGACCAACTGGTTTTTTAATAAATTGTTTAAACATTAAGTTAATATTCATTTGATTAATAGTGGTTTTTTTCAATATTTTCAAATTATTTAATTATTTAATAAAACCATTAGTTGATATTATTAAAAATATTAAAATATTGTGTGTAAACAACCCTTAGCTAGTATAAATGTCTTCACATCTAGCGTTTAGTACACTTAAATAGTGTTTCCAATCGATGACAAACACTTCAGAATCTAAATTAAGATTTTCTAAATTTTCATTAATTAAATTTATTAATAATTGATTTTTTTCAGCCCCTAAATCAATTGTTCCGGTCTCTATTTCAGTTTTCAAGTACAAACACAAGTTATTTACTTCTTGTTTATAATCTTTGGTGTCTTCAACTTGTTCATCGTCTGTTTCTAGTTCTTCAAGTAATTTTAATTTATCATTAACATAGTCCATAGTTACGGTATTATATTCTAGTTCCACAAGTACTGGGGAAAGAAACGGTTCCCATTCAGGATTTTTAACTAATAAAACTTTAATTCGTGCATTTAATTCTTGTTTGCATTCTTGAAAAAACATTTTTTCAACTTGGTCCATTGATTCATCAGGTGCATCCAAATTATTTGATGTTGCTGTACCAATTAATCCAAAATTATCTTGGAGATATTTAATTGTTTCAACCAATTGTAAATTACACATGGATTCAAGCTGTTCTTCAATTGTTTCAAACTTTTCTAACATGGATTTTTTATCGGATTCATCCATTTTATCATTAATTGATAAATTAACAAGAGCATTTTCAATATGGGCTCTAATAGTATAAATATTTTGCGCTCGTAACAATTCTGCTTCATCAGTATCTGCCAAACTAGTAGCTTGTGCAATAATATTTTCTAATTCTTCTGAACTTATAGATGGGATATCTTTTATAATAATACTGGTTTCAACTCCAGATTTTCTATCGGATACAATAACGTTAATTATTGAACTTAAATCAATTTTAAATGCAATTTCAATAATTGGAACTCCACCAGCAGTTACTTTATCAAAAATAAATTCCCCTATTAAAAAATTTTTATTGGCTATTGGTCTTTCCCCTTGATATACTTTTACTTTAATTGAGGTTTCCCCTGGTGTATCTGTGGTATACTTTTGACTCCGTTTAACTGGAAGTGGTGTATTTTTAGGTACAATAATAGAATACGACCCATCAGCTAATTCAACACCAAGAGATAAAGGAAGCACATCCATTAAAACTACATCATCATTAGCAACAAATTTATTTTCAATAATTCCGGAATAAAATCCCGCCCCTTCAGCAACAACTGACTCTAAATTGGGATGAATCCAAGGGGTTTTTTCGGTTTGTTTTGAAATTGTTTCTTGTAATACAGGAATTCTACTTGTACCACCAACTAAAATAACATAATTAATATCCGGGTAGTTTAAAACAATTTCCCCTAAAGTATTTTCCACTTTTTGAATTAATCCATTTGCCATATTATTAAATTTAGTTTGAGTTAACAGGTAAGGAAAAGTGTGTTCAGGTATTATATTTTTAATGTTGGTTTCGTAAATGTCCAAATATGTTAATTTTTCTTTTATTTTTTGTGCTTGTTTCCATAAGACAGTATCATTTAAATTTGTTTCTTTTCCAGTAAAATGTCCAGTTCGTAAGATGTCATCAACAATTAATTGAGTAAAGTTATTTCCACCTAAATCATTTAATCCTTCGCTATGTACAACTTCAAAAAATAAGTCTGATTTTTGTAAAATAGTAAAGTCCATAGTTCCTCCGCCGGTATCAATAACTAATATTAATTCATCAGAACTTGATGAATGAGATAGTCCGTAAGCTAATGCTGCAGCACTAGGTTCATTAATAATTCTGATTACTTGAAAACCTACCGCACCAAAAGCACTTTTAATAATTTCTCGTTGATTATCATTAAAGTTAGAAGGCACTGTAATAACTGTTTTTATAACAAAATTTCCTGACAATTTTAGTGATTTAACAATCAACCCATACAAATGGGTAAAAAATACCACGAGTAATTCGTTATGGGTATATTTGATATCATCATTATCAAAAACAAATTCTTTATTTTCTCCAATTGATATTTTAAAACTGTGAATTTGATTATCACACCCAATTGGAATATAGTTTCCACAATATAATTTTCCATTAGATTTTGCAATTTTAGAGGGAATTGTTTTAAAAACTCCATCGGATAATGTTACTGCTTTGTTATTAACAAAATGAGAAATAACGGTATTAGTTGTACCAAAGTCTATACCTACTAAAATTTCATTAATAATATCCATTAATATATTATTAAAAAAAATTTATTGTTTAAACGTGTTATCAAGTTTTTTAATTTAACTTAACTTTTCCTTTTCCGTTCATTAAACCAACTATTTGTCCTGGACCATTGGAGACAATGTTATAAATTTCACTTGTTTCTAAATCTCTTAAATAATAAGTAGACTTGTACATTATTAATTCATAACCATTTATATCTTCCCAATTATCAACATTAAATTGTTCTTCAACAGGTTCTTCATCGATAACCTTTTTGGACTTTTTTGATTTCTTTTCTTTAACTGGTTCTTCAACCGGTTCTTCAACTGGTTCTTCGACAGCCAATTCTTCAACTGGTTCTTCTTCAATAACTTTTTTGGACTTTTTTAATTTCTTCTGTTTAACAGGTTCTTCAACAGCCAATTCTTCCACCTGTTCTTCTTCAATAACTTTTTTGGACTTTTTTGATTTCTTTTGTTTAACTGGTTCTTCTACAGCCAATTCTTCTACCTGTTCTTCAACAGCCAATTCTTCCACCTGTTCTTCAATAGGTTCTTCTTCAATAACTTTTTTGGACTTTTTTGATTTCTTCTGTTTAACAGGTTCTTCAACTGGTTCTACTTCAGCAACAGGTTCAACAACAGGTTCTTCAACAGGTTCTACTTCAGCAACAGGTTCAACTTTAACAATAGGTTCTACTTCAGCAACAGGTTCAACAACAGGTTCTACTTCAGCAACAGGTTTAACTTCAACAATAGGTTCAACAACTGATTCTTCATCAACAACCGGTTCTTCATCAATAACCTTTTTAGACTTCTTTCCAACATTAAGTTTTGCTTTTTCGCTTTCTTCTTTTTGGTGTTTTAATTCAGCTTCGGCCTCAGCTGCTTTTTTTGCAAGTTTTTCAATAACTGGGTTTTGTTGAACTGGTTGTTCACGTTTAAGTTTATCTAGTTGTGATTCTAATATTTGACAGTAATTTGTTTTTTCAACAAGCTGTTTATTTAATGATTGAATGTATGAAACTTTAGTTAAGTTAGCGAGTTCTTCTTGTTTAGCTTTAAGTTCATTAGATAGTATTTCTGTATCTTTGTTGTATTTAAAATTAAGTTCATCAATACGTTTTTCGAGTTCTTCAACTTGTCCCGCTAACCCAGCATTTTTACTTTCAAGAGTGCTAATATTTCGGCTAAGGTTATCAAATACAGTATTAAGGTCCATTTGCCCTATTAACAAATTAGCCTGATTTACTAAACTACATAAGGTGTTATATTTATCCATTAATTATATATAAAAAATTGTTTTTATATCTAATTAATATATTTGTTTAAGTATTTTAATGGAAACAAATTATAAAAGCATTAACTATTTAAATAAGGAGGTATCCATCCTACAATATTTATCAGAATCAAATGAACAATTTGTAAAAAGAACAGAATACATTAAATTATTAGAAAATGCAAAAGTTGACTGGAAAGAAGCATCAAGATTATCAAAAATTTGGTATTGTATCAAATATAAAAACTGCAAATATTCTCCTGAAATTTACTATAAGGTAATATCATATGAGAAAAAAAATAAACAAGAATAAATTAAATTTATTGAACTGTTTGAAATGAGTCGCACTTAAGTTTACCATTATCATTGATTAATTTATGAATATGAAAATAAGTTCCTTTATTTCCAGGATAATGTTTATGCTCCAAGTCATGTCCTTCATTTCTATGTGCGGTTTGTTCCGGGTCCAATTCAATTTCAATACACTGATCTAAATTAATAGATGTGATGATTGGTTTTCCTTGTAAATCAATACATTCAGCTGTGAGTTCTGGGTTTACCCATGATAAAACATTACATGTTTCTTTCCAATTTCCTTCTGGTAAATCAATATGAGTTTCTAAAATATAATTTATAAAAACCAAATAAACTGTTAGTACCAGTATAAAAAATAACAAATTAAATTTCCAATTCATTTTAAATGGAATTATTATAAATAGATATAAATTAATAAAAATTTTAAAATTTTTTTTAATTTTTATGCACTGTTTTGGTCATCGGCCCATTTTTTATTAATGGAACCACCGGTAACGTATCTGGAATCATCCCATTGTTTTAAGTTAACAGGATAGTTTGATGAATCAGATGGGCATACTTTACAGGGTTGTGTATTAATACAAACAGGAGGTCTGGGCATAGGAACTTGCCATTTGTTGGTATTTAAAATGGTGTATTCACTGGTCCAGTCAGTAGGCACTTGGTTACCAATAGGAGTGTAGAAATCAGAAGGTAATTCAGAATATTCACGGTCGTGTTTTACTTTACCATCTTGAACTCTAACTTTACTTTTTCCTTCTTTTTTTAGGGTTTCGAGTCTTGCAATAACTTCATCCATTGATAATAATTTACTACGTAATTTAGCTTGAATATTGTCAATTTCGCCATCATCTAAGATTCCCTTGTCTGCCAAATCATTCATAAGTGATTCAAAATATTTGTTAGCAATTTTAGCACCTGAAGGAGGAATTTCTGATTTGGCTTTAAGTTGTTCTCTAAGTTCAGCCATTTCATCTTCCATTTGTTTTCTTATTTTTTCAACTTCTAAACCACAAGATGTTTTTGGTAAAGTTCTAGAACCATCAGTTTCATCTTCAGGAAGTCTAATATCTTCATCAATAACAACACGTTTAGCTCTTCTTTCTTCAACACGTGCAAGTCTGTCTTCAGCATCAAATTTAGCACCAATAGCATCTTTTTGTTCTTGGGTAATTTGTTTTAGTTCACTTGTAATGCCACGTTGTTGTACAATTGCTTTAATTTCATCGGCAACAGAAACTCTTTTTTGGGCTACTTCACTTTCTTCAAAAGCAAGTCTACGCTCTTCAACTTCACTAACAGGTATATTGTTTAATTTCTTTTTAATTAATTCCCTACGTTTTTCAACTAATTCAACACGTTTATCAGCAACTTCCTTAGCTTTAGTTGTAACTTCAATTTCTTCTTGAATATCAGTTGCTTCCTTGGTTGAGCCGCGCGAAATAGCATTTATTCTACGTTCTTTTAATTCAGCTATTTTGTTTTCGGTGTCTCTACTAGCTTTAATTGCATCAATGTGTTCTTCTTCGGCAACACGTTTTTCTTCTAATACAGCACGTTTTTCGTCAAGTTTAACTTCTTGTTCAGCAGTTAATTCTTGAGATTTAAGTTTTTCAAGCTTGATTTCTAGTTCAGCTTTAGCCTTTTTAGCTCTATCTGCTTCAGCACCGGAAAATGCATTTGCAATCTGTGTATCTAATTTTTTAATTTCGGTTTTAGTAACTTCAACTGGATCAGATGTTTTACGTCTTTTTTCTTCTAATCTAGCTAAAATATCTTCGCGTTCAGCATCTTGAGCATTATCACGTCTTGATTCTCTTGTATCTTGTCTTGAGTCTTTTCTGGATTCTTGTCTTTGTCTAATTAGTTCATTAACATCAGTTTCTAAATCTAATGCAAAAGGGTCTTCATTTGCGAAACCTTCTGTTTTAGTTTGCTTAAGAAATAAACAGTCAAGACAGACAAAGCCGACAGTAATAATTGCTAAAAGTAACATTAAATCTTTATTAGCTAATTGAACAGATGGAATCATTTTTAAAATTGCATAAACAAGACCACCAACAATTAAATACTTAACCATATCCTTTGTGGAAAATAATGAATCGTTCATTTATATAACATATTAGATATTTTTTTATATTTAAATTAGGATTTTATCCAAGTTATACCCAACAACAAATAACTTGGAAAATTACTGTTTTTTATTAAATAGAATAATTAATACTAAGACAACAATAATTAAAATTAGATTAAGCGAATACATTACAAAAAGTAAAGAAACATATGGGTAAATTCTATCTGCAAAGTTAGCAAAAATTGGTGCGATAACGTCGTTTTCTAATTTAGTTTTATTTTCTGGTTTATTTACTTCAATTATCAATTTACTGATAAAATCTTTTGTAATTTTATCTATCATTACCAAATTTAAGAATTAAATATTTAATTAAACGGGTATAATTAATTTAAGTTATTTGGGCGAGATTTACCAATTTTGTTTCCACAAATTTTTTTAAATTTTAAAACCCAACACAAAAAATCAAATTAAAAAATTGAAATTATTTTTATTAATTAATACAAATTTATCTTATAATGTTAACAATAGTTGAAGATAATATAACTTATAAACTTGGTCGTAATGCCAAGGAAAACTTTGAATTAATAGATGACGCACAAGATGCAAATCCAGAATATTGGTGGTTTCATTTGGATGACCATCCATCTGGTCATTGTGTAATATATACAGAAAATATTACAAATCAAATGGTTGCACATGCTGCGAACTTAGTAAAACAATATTCAAAACTAAAGGCCGATAAAAAAGCAAAAGTTGTTTACACTCAAATAAAGCACGTGAAAAAAACAAAAACAATCGGCCAAGTTCAATTGCATGGACCGACAAAAACCATATCAGTATAAATACCCTGGTATGTGCTAACTACTTTAGCTGGAAAATAAAATTAGTTTAAAATTGTTAAATAAAAACTGTTTCTTTAAAAAAATTTGATAATAAAATATGTTATAAAGGTTTTCTAATATATATCAATAAGAAATGTCTACAAATCCCGCATATTATAGTGAAGATGTAAAAAGAATCGAAAAAATCGAATTTAGTGTTTTTCGAAACAAAGATGTCAAACAATATTCTGCAGTAAGCGGAGATCCATTTGGTATAGACTTAGCTGAATCCTACGAAAACTATGAACCTAAAAAAGGTGGTCTTGTTGATTTGCGTATGGGTACATGTGACATATATTTGCCATGTGCAACCTGTGGTCAAAATTCACTCGAATGCCCTGGTCATTTTGGTCATACTGAATTAGCTAGTCCAGTCTTCCACTTTGGATTTTTGAATCATTTAAAAAATATTCTTCAATGTGTTTGCTTAAAATGCTCTAACTTACTAGTAGAAAAATCAGATGTACAATTTAAGAAAGCATTAAATAAACGTGCTGAAGCTAGATTCAAAGAAATAAAAGTCCTTACTAAAAATGTTAACTATTGTTTTCATTGTGGCGTACCAGTACCTAAAATTAAACGTGAAGTCAAAGATAATGGTTCCATTAAAATTATGATTGAACGTGATGTAAATACTGGTACTGGTCAAGAAAAAGAAGAAATTGCAAATGCAGCTAAGAAAATCAAGGAATCTCTTAGTCCTCGTGACTGTTGGAATATTCTACGTAATGTATCAGAAACTGATTGTTATTTACTTGGTTTTAATCCAAAAATGCAAAGACCAGAAGATTTAATTATAGAAAAGTTTCCAATTGCTCCGGTCGATATTCGTCCAACTGCTAAAGTTGACTTTATGTCTGCAGCAACTATGGAAGATGCATTAACTTTAAAGATTTCAGATATTATTACTGCAAACAAACGTGTAAGACAACAAATGGAAAAAGAAACTGTATCCAACGAATTATCCACCTATAATCAAGATATATTTAACTTGCTTCAATATCATGTGGCAACATATTTTGATAACGAATCCGTCAGTTTACCAAGAACTGAATTCAAAACTGGTGGTCGTCCTACTAAATCAATCAGTGACCGTATTAAAGGTAAAGCTGGTCGTGTAAGAAGTAATCTAATGGGAAAACGTGTGGATTTTTCCGGGCGTACGGTTATTACATCGGACCCATATATTGATATCGACCAAGTTGGTATCCCAAAGAAAATGGCTATGGAATTAACCATACCAGAAGAAGTTACACCATATAATATTAAATATTTGACCGGATTAGTTAAGAATGGTCGTGATGTTTATCCTGGTGCTAACTTTGTACTTAGAATTAACTTTCGTGACGGTAAACCAGAGATTCAGAAGATTGATCTCAAATATCGTAAGAAAGCTATTAGACTTAATCTAGGTGACATCGTAGAGAGACATTCAGTTGACGGAGATTACGTACTTTTCAACCGTCAACCCACTCTACACAAACCCTCTATGATGGGTCACAAGATACAAGTAATTGATAATGACGAACTGAATACATTTAGAATGAGTGTATCGGTTTGTAAGCCATACAATGCCGACGAACAGATTAGATGTTATAACCATCATTATCGGCAAAAGGAAGAACTGAAAAAGTTTTTTACTTCCTAGTCCCATCGTACGGGGCAACACTTTCAAATTGCGGGGATCCCCTAAAATAATTGAAATATTTAAAGTTAAACACAAGTTATCTTAATTAAAAAATGGAAAAATCAAATAAAACTAAAAAATGTAAAGAATGCGAGATAGTGCTAACTGGTGAAAATCAAGTAACCGGAAGAAACTTTTGTAAACCATGCCATAATAAGAAATCACATGATTATTATGTGGCAAAGTTACAACCGATTGCTATTGCAAAACAAGAAGCAAAAGCAAACAAAGTTAAAAAGTGCAATGACTGTTCGTGCATACTTACAGATGAAAATCAAGTTAAAGGAAGAAATCAATGTAAAGATTGCAGAAATGCAAAATATAAAGATTACAGCCAAACAAAATTATCTGACAAATATAGTACTTTTGACGGAACAAAAAAATGTTCCGCATGTGATAAAGTATTAACTTTGGATAATTGTGTTAAAAACCGTCCTATTTGTAAAAACTGTTACAACGCCAAGACAAATGATTATAAGAAAAATAATAAAGAAAAAGTATTACAGGGTCATAAAGAGTACTATGAGGCTAATAAAGAAAAAATAGCAGAGTACTATAAAGGGCATTATGAATTAAATAAAGATACTTATCTTAAAAATAATCAGAAATGGCGTAATGAAAACAAAGAACATACTAGGAAAAAAGAAAACGAAAGATTTCGACAAAATCCCACATTAAGACTTAAGAGAAATTGCAGAACCAGAATATGGGATGCTCTTAAGGGAAAATATCGAAAAACACATCATTCAATTGAATACTTAGATTGTGATGTTGAGTTTCTTAAAAAATGGTTAGAATACAACTTTGATGATGGAATGACTTTTGATAATTATGGACCATATTGGCATGTAGATCATGTAATACCATGTGCTAAATTCGATTTAACAGATCCGAATGAAATAGCACATTGTTTTCATTGGGTTAATTTGAAACCAATGAAAGGTAGCGAAAACATGTCTAAACATGCTGACATAGATAACATAGAAATATTAAGTCATTACCAAACTGTAGAAGTATTTGCTGTAGAAAATAACATTGAAATTCCAGACTTTGATTTTGAAAAATACTTTGAAACAAATAATAATGAAGATAACGAAATAGAATTATAAAAGTTTAACTTAAATAACACCAACACATACTACCACTCCCAGATGGCAACATCAGAGAGGATCAGGGTTAACGACCCTTTGCGAGCCGTAAGGTAAGCTTGCATTATTAATTATGTACTATGATTAATTGTGTACCCGTATGGTAAAAACGTATGTGATTGGAAAGGACAATCCGCAGCCAATGGCTAATATTAAATTAGCGCAAGGTTCAACGACTAAATGGAAGTGGGTCTAGCTTAGGAAACTAAGTTGGGCATAAGATATAGTCTAATCCCACCAGTAATGGTGTCTATACTCGGGGCTTTAATACCGCTACGACTTTGGCCTAAGTTTTAAAAACTTGATCCATTGGGTATTTGGCAACAACCTATAGAGGCGAATAGAAATATTTGCTGGCGTAATTTTAATATATTACTAAAATTGAAATAATTATTTGTTATAACAATATAATTCTTATTAATGCAAGAATCAGAAAATACAGGAGTTATATATATGATAACAAATAATACTAATGGTAAAAAATATATTGGTAAAGCGTTTTCATATGAAAAACACGGCAAAAGACCACCAAGCTATTATAGTTCAGAAGGACGTTTTAAAAGACACAAGTCTAACGTTGCTAATGATAACATGGAAATTCCATTGTTATATAATGACATGAAAAAACTTGGTGCGGACAAATTTAGTGTAACAACTTTAGAAGTCTGTTTAAAAGCCGATCTTAAAGCAAAAGAAACTTATTATACAAATCTTCATAAAACTTTTGAAAAGGATATTGGATACAACTATCATGTTGGTGACGATAAACCTAAGGATAAAGCCCACATTAAAAAATATGAAGAAAATAAAGTACATTCAAATAAAGCTCGAGCAGTTGATGGTAAATTGAGACAGTCTGATAATGTCAAAAACTTACCACCAAATGTTTATAAAAGAGCTAATGGGCTTTTTGCTCAAATAAAAATTAATGGTACTTTGTATAATAAAGCTTTTTTAAGCGCTAAAGATTCAGATGAAGAAAAACTTCAAAAAGCCAAAAACTGGTTAGCGGAAACTAAACAGACTCATGGTGAAATTGAGGTTTAAAATACTACCGATGTATTATGATGGTAATATATTAAATTACACAATGTTTGACGGGGATGAGATGAATATCCATCTGGCACAATCTATCCAAGCAAGAAATGAACTCAAACGTATAGCAAACGTACAATACCAAATTGTTGGTGTAAAAGATTCCAGTCCAATTATCGGTTGTCAACAAGATACACTATCAGGTGCATATATGTTGACAGAACCAAATGTAAGACTTAAGGGTTGGGAAGTAGCAAACATTCTTTGTAATACTACTTCTGATACCAAGTTCGAAATTGAAATGGACAAAGAATACACCGGGCATGAAGTATTTTCACAAATTATCCCAGTAGGTATTAACAACACAAAGAAATCAGGAGATAAAATCACTTTACAAATTACTAATGGGAAGTTAATAGCTGGTTACTTAGACAAATCTTCCCTTAGTTTTGCAAAGAACTCTATTATCCACTTTATTTGGGACAAGTACGGACCAAACAAAACCAGAAGATTTATTGATGATTCCCAAAGACTTGTGTTAAATTATTTGTTAACCCGTGGCCAAACAGTCGGTTTCGGTGATACTATTGTTAACAAAGATATTGGAGAAAAAATTCAACAAGTCATTACCAACAAAATTTTAGAATCCAAATACCAAATCACTCAATTTGAAAATGACACTGACCAAATTTCCTTAGACACCATTGAAGCAGCCCTGTCTGCCGATTTAGGTGCAGTACAAGCAAATGTTGGTCAAATCCTAATGGGACACTTAAATTCCAACAACTTTTTCTGGGCAGCAGCAAAATCTGGTGCCAAGGGTTCTGCGGTAAACGTGGCTCAAGTATCCGGTGTACTCGGTCAGAATAACTTGGAAGGTTCACGTATTAAGAAGAAAGTTGAAGGGCGTAGTTTAGTGTATTGGCATAGGGATGATGACACCCCTGAAGCAAGAGGATTTATTAAGAATTCTTTCTTGTCCGGTTTAAGGGGCTTTGAATTTTTCTACAACGCTATGGCTGGTCGTGAGGGGCTTATCGATACCGCGATCAAAACGGCACAAACTGGATATATTCAACGTCAGCTCATTAAAGGTTTAGAAGACTTATCCATCAGGTATGACGGTACAAATAGAAATGCCCGCGGTACCATCGTACAAACAGTTTATGGAGAAAACGGTATTAACCAAGCAACTCAAACAGAATTACAATTTAATATTTTGGCTATGGACAATAAAACCCTGAGTGAGAAATTATGTTTGAGTCCAGACCAAATTAAAAAGTTGGAAAAAGTTACTAAATTGTCCAATAAAGAATTAACTGAATTTAACAAATCACATTTGACCAAATTAAAAGCGCTACGTGATGAAATGAGACAAATTCAAATGCGTGCACTTATTAATTTTAAAGTAATGGAAGAAAAATTCGTTAGTCCAGTCAACTTGTTCCGTATTACTCAAGATTATTCAAATAAGAAAGAACACTTGGAACTAACACCTAAAGAAATTACCGATGCAATTGAATCATTTTTATCAGATTACGACAATAGATTAATTACTGCTATGAAACCAACTGATAAATTTATGAAACAAGATGACCGTAATCTCAAGTTTTTACTTGAAGTAGCATTAAACGAATACTTGGCCCCAGTTAAATGTATCTTTGAATATGGTCTCAGCAGAAAAGAATTCCAAGCAATGATGAAAGAAATTACAATGAGCTTTACTAAAGCTATCATCGAGCCCGGCGAAATGGTTGGAGTTATTGCGGCACAATCTGTTGGCGAGCCTACATCGCAAATGTCGGCTCACAAAGATACACAACTCAAATTTATAGTACGTAATACAACGACAAATAAAGTAAAATTTCAAACTGCAAAAATAGGCGATTTATGCGACCAAATTATTCGTGCTAATCCAGATTTAACTATTGGTACTGGTCATCCCAACAGTGTGGAAACTGACTTGACAACTCTACCAAATGAATACTATATTATCGGTGTTGATAGACGCGAGCAAACCCACTGGAATAAAATTTCACATGTGTCAAGACATCCAGTTAATGGGCAATTAATGACTATTACAACCAAAAGTGGACGTCAAACCACATCCACCCTGTCCCATTCACACCTTGTCCGTGCCAATCAAACAGTGGAAGCAATTACCGGAGCTAATTTAAGACCCGGTATGCGTATTCCAGTAGCTAAACATATAGCCAATACATTTGTTTCTGACAAAGTTAAAATTGGAGAAACTGAATATCAACTTGACCATTTGTTTGGCTGGTTTATTGGTGCATACTTGGCCGAGGGCAATATTAATGCCAATAGTATTTGTATTACAAATATATCTCAACACTTTATTACCAACACTACTAATTTTGCAAAAAAATTTAATGCAGAAGTAACAGTTCGTCAGTATCAAGGTGAATATGGTCCATCAACTTCTACAAAATTTAACTGCAAATCATTAGCTGACTTTATGTTAGAAACAATGGGTACTGGATCATTCGTTAAGCGTGTTCCAGATTTTGCCTATACTGCTCCTAATGAATTCAAGGCCGGTTTAATCCAAGCTTATATTGATGGCGATGGTAATTTTCAAGCAGATGAAACCCGCAACCAAATTCGTGTATGCAGTAGAAGTGCTCAATTAATTAATGACATGGGATTATTATTGGCATACTTTGATATTTTTGGATCCATTAAAGACCAGAATGCAAATGGAAACCCAATATATAACATGTGTATTAGTGCCCGTTATGCACCTGAATACCAAACACATATTGGCTCCCTAGTTCATGCGGACAAACTAGCTCACATTGTTGCTTATGCCCAACGTGCTGATGCTCATAACTTGTCTGACGAAATTGACAAGATTAATGGACTTGGTGAAATTATTGCCAGATGTGGCAAAGTGCTCAATCTACCCGGGCAATCTAGAAATTATGGTCGTTGGGCTAAGAAGGAATCTATTGGCAGAAGAACTCTAAGCAAATATATTAGTATTTTTGAAGCAGATGAAAATTCCAACAAAATTCAAGCTGAATTAGCAATATTAAAACAAGCAGAACAATCCAATGTTATTTGGGACGAAGTTGTTGATATTGCTTTGTATACTCCCGACCAAACTGAGTATGTTTATGATTTTACTGTACCTGGAAACCAAACATTTATGGTTGATGGTGGTATTATTGTACATAACACTTTAAATACAAAGCACTTTGCTGGTGTGGCCAAGGGTGGTTCAGCAAATATGGGTGTGTCAAGAATTCAGGAGTTGTTACATTTTTCCAAGAATATTAAAACCCCACAAATGCATATCTATTTTAAGGAACCTTATTCCACAGACCGAGGTGCACTAAACAAAGTAGTTAGTTACTTCAAACACTTGTCAATTCGTCAATTGATTTCAAGTGCTGAAGTATTTTATGATGCCGGTATATTAGATGCAAATGGTAAGAAACTTAAAGCAGATAATGTATCAGGACCATTCTTTGTTAACAATCAAAAGGCAGAAATTTCATCATTACCTTTTGTATTCAGAATTCGAATGGATATTGAAAAGATGATTGACAAAGAAACTACCTTGTTAGATATCAAGACCAAGTTTATTAGTTATTGGTACAAAAACTACACTAACTTGAAGAACTTAAAAAAGTCTGATAAAGAAGTTATTAGTAGAATTTCCCGTTGTGCTATTTTATCAAACAGTGCAACTGATAAAGAACAAATTATTCACATTAGATTTTCAATGAGTTCATTCAACTATAACATTATTACTGACTTCCTTAAAATGGTTTTTGACGATATCACACTCAAGGGTATCGAAAATATTGATGGTGTAGACATCTCACAAGAACTTGTTATTAAATTTGACCAAGAAACTGGTGAAGTTAAAACAGATAAGGAATACATGGTTTACACAGCTGGTATTAATATTGATTCTATGAGATTAATGAAAGGTGTTGATCATACTAGAACCAAATGCAATGATATTGCCAGCATTATCAGACACTATGGTATTGAAGCAGCCCGTCAAATTTTGATTCATGAATTAACTGCAACTTATGTAGCAGGTGGTTCAAATATTAATCAAAATCACTTGTCCTTGCTGATTGACCAGATGTGTCATACTGGTGAAATTACATCAATGGACCGTCATGGTTTATCCAAGATTGACATGGACCCTATTGCACGTGCATCTTTTGAGAAGACCATGGACCATTTTGTTAACGCGGCTCTGTTTAACGAAAAGGATCAAATGAAATCAGTAAGTTCACGTATTGCAATTGGACGTGTTATATCCGGTGGTACTGGTGTGTTTGACTTGTTACTCGACACCAAGAAATTAGAAAACTCTGAATATACAGAAGATGAAACAGGAGGTCGTATTACATTTACCCCATTAGAAGAAGAAGCTTTATTCCAGGACATTATGAAATACACAGTTGGTAAACATGATTTTTTCATGCCTGAAACTGCTAAATAAAAGTGGAAACTAAAACAAATTTTATTTTATATTTGATTTTTAATAAACTAATAAATTAATTTATTAAAAGTTAATTTGTTAATTTTATTTTTAACAACGAACACCTTGCCTTCCCCAAGCTGTGTTATTTTCAATTAAACCAAGATCAGATAAAACCATTTCTCTACCATTGTCATGATGTAATACTAAAACAGTTCCTTCGCCTTTACCACAATTTCCTCTTGGTGCTTGTCTGTAAATTGTCCATTCACCAAATCTTAATCTAGGATTTCCTGGATTTGATGAATTATAAATACCAACATTTTGGTTACCACCAATAGTGGGTCCATCAATTCCTCCATCAAAACCAATAAAATGATTATTATCGCCAGCACTTCTGAATAATACTCGTTTATCATTCATTGCAATATTATTACCCATATTTAAAACACCATTTACATTTAATTGACCTGTAACTGTACCCCCAGATACATTTAATTTATTATCTGCTAACCAACCACGTCCAGTTGCTCTAGATGCCCAAATATTACCGTCTTGTGATAAAGCAATAAATCCACTGTCTTGTGGTATTTGGTCATATCCATCTGAATATTTAGTACCATCTTTAATAAAAACTAAATGCCCATTAGCGTTTTCTTTAATAGTCCAAGTGCCTAATTTTAATTCCCCGTTAGCATTTATTGACGCATTTAGTTTTTTACCGTCAGGTCCAAATCCCATAGTACCGCTGGCATATCCATCTAAAATTCTAAGCCCACCTGTCCAATTATCTGGCATATTAGTAGGGTCTAAGTTATTAGTGGCAAATTTACCCGAGGTTTTTAAATTTCCAGCCACAGTTAGTCCTCCAGCTTGTAATTGGGTAGCAACATTAGACAAATTTCTAATAGCTTCAACATCAGCTAAATAAATTTGTTTAACAGCATCTTTTACCTGGTCTGTGATAGTAGTACTAGTTGTTGATGTATCTGCCATAGTTTCTACTCGATATAAAACAAAGATATATGCAATTACAATTCCCAGAACAATTAAGAAAACTAAATCTATTTTCATATAATATTACATTAGAAAATTATATGATTAATAAAAAATATTATTTAATTACATTTCCAAGAGCGGTCAACTCCTGTATAATCTTGATAATGACAATATCCATTAGCATCTTTGGACAACTTTAACATACCAGATATATTTTTTTGGGTTATATTTGATTTAATGCTATCAATATCAGCAGATAAGCCAACAATTTTTTTATTTATTTCTGCATCAGTACTTTGTGAACCAAGCAATTTAATGTCTGAATTTAATTTATCTAATGATTTATTTATTGTGACAATGCTATTGGTATCGGACATATTAATATTTTTTTGGTCTGTTATAAATTGTTTGATTCCATTAAGTCCAGATAGAATTGTTTTATTTGAATTTGTTAAATCAGTTACTTCATCTTTAATTTGGTCATTAGTATTAGCTAATATAGAAGTATTTTTTTCAAATTGTCCAATTAAATTTTTTTGACTATTGAGGTCACTATTAAACTTGTTAATTTGTAACTTTATATCATCATTTGTTTTATTAAAACCATTTACAAATATCTGGTAATTTCGCGTAAAGTTTGTAAAATTATTTTCGAGAACGTCTTGATTTTGTATAATATTAGTAGTTTCATCTGTAATTTTTCTAAATCGATTATTTATATTTGTAATATTAATTTTAACGTCATCATTTGTTCTATTTGCTTTTTCATCAAGTATTTTGTGATTTTGTTTAATTATAATCGAATCATCTTCAATATTTTTAATTCTGTTAGCGGTATTTGTCACATGAGCTCTAACTTCATCGCCAATTTTACCAGTTCTATTAGCTAATGTATTTTGTTCGTCTTCAATATTTTTAATTCTGTTAGCGGTAATAAACATATGAGCTCTAACTTCATCACCAATTCTATTAGCTAATGTATTTTGTTCGTCTTCAATATTTCTAATTCTATTAGCGGTAATAAACATATGAGATTTAACTTCATCACCAATTCTACCAGTTCTATTAGCTAATGTATTTTGTTCGTCTTCAATATTTCTAATTCTGTTAGCGGTAATAGACATATGAGATTTAACTTCATCACCAATTCTACCGGTTCTGTTAGCTAATGTATTTTGTTCGTCTTCAATATTTCTAATTCTGTTAGCGGTAATAGACATATGAGATTTAACTTCATCACCAATTCTACCAGTTTTGTCAGCTAATAAGTTTTGGTTTTGTCTAATAACAGCTGAATTTTCTTCAATATTTTTAAATATTATTTCTTGACCTGAAAATTTATTGTTAATAATTGCAAAATAATTTTTTGTTTCATCTATAACGTTATTTGTTTTTTCATTTAGTAGTTTGTGATTTAAAGTAATTACTGAAGATTCATCTTTAATATTATTTAATAGGTTAGCAGTATTAGATACATGTGATTTAACTTCATCACTAATTCTACCAGTTCTATCTGCTAAAAGTAAATAATTTTGTTTTATATTATTTGAATCTTCTTCAATAGTTTTTATTCTTGGTTCCATTATGAAGAAATTTTTGTTAATTTTATTAATTGATTCAGTAATATTATCATAACTTGGAATTGTGTTAAGGATACTTTTTGTTTCAGTAAGAGTTTTTTTATTATCTAATGAATCTGTTTTTAAAACATCAATATATTTTAAAATAACTTGGTCTGTATCATGTAAATTTAATAATTCGCTATTAACATTATTTATTTTTTTATCAAGATTTTCTTGAATACTTGATATTTTTGGTTTAATTTCATTAATTTCTAGCTGTAATTGAGAATAATTGTTAGTTGATTCATTAGGCATAGGTACTTGATTAGTTTGTGTATTTAAACTAAATCCAAAAAAACTGCCCCAATCGAAGCTATCTGTATTTGACATTTTTTCATTGAAATGATTCATTATTATATTAAGCAATATAAATAATTTTAATAAATTATTTTTATTAACTAATCTAAATTTTATTTTACAAATATTTTTCTATTGATTCTGGCATTTCTTTAATGTCCATTTTATAGAAATGTTTCATTTTGTTAAAGGTTTTAACATCAGTTGGGTCATTCATTTTAACCATTGTAATTGCAACCCCTTTTTTGTCAAAACGACCACATCGACCAATTCTATGAACATAAGTTTCCTTACTTAATGGTAAGTCAAAATTAATAACCATATTTACCTGAGGAATATCAATACCACGAGATAGCAAATCAGTAGTTAAGAGTAAACGTGTTTTACCATCACGAAAATCTTTAACTACTGTATCACGTTCAGTTTGATTCATATTAGAATGAATTACTGTAATGGGAAAATTATTTTGTTTAAGATTTTGTTCAAGCCATTCAACTTTTCTAATAGTATTACAAAAAATAATAGCCTGTGATGTAGAAACTAAATTATATAAATCTAATAAAGTATCAAATTTAAGTTCTTCTGTTTCCACGTCCAAATAAAACTGGCTAATTAAGTCAACAATAACTTCATTATTTTTAAGTAGTACTTTAATTGGTTCATGAGTAAATTTTTTACTTGCATTAAATAAGTTAAGTGACATTGTTGCGCTAATAAGTACAATTTGAATTCCACTAGGTGCCTTGTCAATAATTCCCTGAAGTTTTTCACTTATTCCATCAGCTAACAGTTCATCAGCTTCATCTAATACTAAGAATTTAACTTTATGAATATTAATTTTTTTTTCAGTTATCATGTGAGCTATACGTCCGAGTGTACCAATAACCATAGATGATTTTTTAAGGTCTGTTCTGTTTTGGTTAACATCAGTACCTCCAACACATTTTGTAATTTTATAATTGGTATATTTGGCAAGATTTGAAGCAACATCATTTACTTGGTCTGCAAGTTCACGAGTTGGAGTAATAATGATTCCTTGACATCCAACTTCAGTTGAGTCCAATCGGTTCATTACACCAAGTAAATATGTTGCGGTTTTACCGGTACCAGATTGCGACTGTAAAATACAATCTTTTCCAGTATTAATGGAACCGATACCTTTTATTTGGATTTTTGAAGGTTGGGTAAATCCATGTAAGTAAACCCCTTTAAGCAAGTCTTCATTTAGATTAAGACTATCAAAATTATCTGATTCTGTATTATTTTCCATTGTTATTATATAACCAAACAGTCTCTTTAAGTATTTTTTGCATTTTTTTTCAATTCATTATAAATATGATTTTCCCCTTCCACATGTTTAACTATAGGATTAAATGCTTGTTTACACACTGCACATTTTCCATGTGAAATAAACCAGCATTTAACTTGGTCATTAGAATAATCAAAACAATTAGAACATGTTGGACATTCAACATATTCATTATAAATAGTTTCATATGTGATTGAACAAATTGCGTCCTTTAGTTTTGGTTTAACAATAGGTATATCGATATCCAATTGCATAATTAAGAAACTATGTAAAAGAACAAGATGTGATAATGATTTTGTATAGGAAATAAAATTTTTATTCATGTGGTAAAATCCTGGAACATTAACATTGCCAACAAAATAACTGGTGCATGTTTGAAGGTATTTATGTTTGTTTATTGTCTGAACAATTGGCTTAACTGATTCGATGGTTTTTATTTTATTATTAAAGTTAAATACATTTGGATTACGAATATATTTTTCGATTAACTGATTATAATATTTCTTGACTTTAAGTAATTCATTAAGTTTATTTCGAATATTTTGTGGAAAATTTTTTTGGGCCCGAGAAAACATAGTTTGTTTTTTGATTTTTGGTATTTTAACTTGGTCATAATTTGAACTGGGTGGTTTAGGTTTTGTAAATTGAAATTGCTCTTTGATTTTTTTTATTTTTTTACTGTAATTGATATTTTTAATTTTATCATAGAAGAATTGGGGTTTATTTGGTCTGTTGTAACTCCAATTTATTGTTGGATTACCCTGCAAATATACATCCATTGCACCATACGCTACCAACTGCATTAAGCCTCCCATTGGTATTTTTTATAATATTAATTACCTAAACTTTAAATCTTTTTGGCTACCAGAAAAATTGAAAACCATATTGAAAAATGCTAATGGGTTTAAAATTATACATATGACTATTAAATATTCAACATTATCCCATACTAATCCTGAGGAAATTAACATGAATAAAATAAACATAGGCTCTAAGGGATTAGTTAAATACGCCCATCCAAAATATGGCAAATTTCATATGTTAATTTTGAGACTCCCAGTCTGTAAACTTGACAAGTATCCTGTTGAGAACACGCAAGCTTTTAAAACCGCTGATGGTAAAGCTCCAGTAAGCTTAAAAATTCCCATGGATGCTCATTTTACGACCAATCCTGTTTATGGGTTTATTCAGGCAATTCTTGAAAAATATGGAAACAAACAAAAGCCTGAAAAAAAGTATCCAGTTTATGACCCTAATAAAGAATCCAATTATATTAAAATCAAGTACTTGGATTCATATGATTCATATTCGGTAACAGAAATAACAAATGATTTTGACATTAAAATAAGAACAAAAACTCATAATCCAACATCAATTGCTGACTTGTATGGGCTATTTGGCTCAGGAATGCAAGTTGTTCCATACGTTATGTTATATTTTCACAAAACAAATGCAGGCGATTTTGTTACATTAAGACCCGTAAAATTTTATATTGGAAAGTCATTAACAATGGAACAAATTGATTACGTTAATAAAAAATCTCAATATGTTCCAACCCCAAAATCAGATTTTTATGATGCTAATCAAATAGCAAGACCTGTTTCAATAACCGACTTTGCAGATTTTATAAAAGATTCAGAATCTGGTAATTTAGAAGAAAACACCCATTCCCAATCTGAAATAGCTAATTTAGATTTTATTTGTTAATTTATTTGTTTTTTTGGTTATTTTGTTAATCTAATAGCACATTTCTGGGGTTTAAAACTGGTATTTACTGCATTGGCTATTGGATGGGTATTATTCACAGGTTAAAAAAAATTGATTTTAATATATATTGAACTCAATCTCATTATATGGTAATGGCCTCTAAATCAGCAAAAGAAATGACTACTAATTATTCCGACGTCGACGTTACCAGACTTGGTTTTACCGACCTTGAAGAAAACACTCGTTCCAAAGGACAAAAGATTGCATATCCTCGTTATGACCATCCTACTCACGGTACTGATTCTCCTCTTTTCATCCAATTTCCTTGGGTAAATTTAAATTCTTATGGTATTCCCCGTCTTGGTGAATATTATTCTGATGATTCTCAACGTTCATTCGTAAAGATTCCCCTTGACCAATCTATTCCTGAAGTTAAACAATTCAGTGAACTTCTTCAAGCAATTGATGAAAAGATTGGTTCTGATGAATTTAAAGAAAAGATGTTTGGTTCTAAAGCTTCCAAATATGAATACCAACCTATTTATCGTCTTCCTCAAGAAGAAGATGAAGATGCCAAGAAAGACCCTAACAAGAAAGATTATGGTCCTCGCCACCCTTACATGAAACTTAAGATTGATACTACTTATCCTGATAACAAGGTTAAATCAATTGTTTTCACTTCAATTCCTGGTGCTAACGGTAAACGTACTCGTACTAAGGTTGATGGAATTAGCTCAATTGATGATATTTCATCTCACATTTGTTTCATGAGTAAAATTCGTCCTATTGGTCGTCCTGTTAAGCTTTGGGCTCAAGCTCCCAACAAGAAGGACCCTACTTATGGTCTTACTTTTAAGATGGCTAAGGTAGAAGTTGAACCTCCTTCCAAGTCCAATTCAAATGTTAAACAATATCTTGAATCAGATGCTTTCCTTGACTCTGATGAAGATGAAACTATTGAAACTGTTAAGCCTGCTGTTACTACTAAAAGTACTACAAGTGCTTCAACTAAGGCTCCCACTAAGCAAGTAGCTCAAGTTGATTCAGATGAAGAGTCTGAACAAGAATCAGATGAAGAATCTGATGAAGAGGTTGCCAAGCCTGTTGCAAAGGCTGCAGCAAAAGCTCCAGTTAAGCAAGTAGCTCAAGCAGATTCAGATGAAGAATCAGAAGAAGAAGATGTCAAGCCTGCCAAAAAAGCACCCGCTAAGGCAGCAGCTAAAGCACCTGCTAAATCTAAAAAGTCATCAGCTTAAATAATTTTTAATTAAAGCTTATTTTATTTATAAAAATTAAATATAGTTAAAATTTGATTTTAAATCTATTTAAGGAATATTTATTTATATAAGACATATAGAGTATGAATTATCAAGAACCCTTACGAACAAGTAATGTTGATTTTTCAAAAATAGTTTACCCAAAAACCCGTGCAAATCAAAACAAGAAAATTGTTTTAGTTAAATACAATGAAAAAGGAAAATTAAAAAACTTTGTATTTCAAACACCAACCTTGTTAAATTTAACAAAACCAGAATTTACAAATGGTTATGCTGAAGTTGAATTAGCTCTTGTGGGTAAAGAAAAATCTAAGGTGGCTAAATTCATTAAATTTTTAAATGAATTAGAAGCTAAAGTAAAATTTGACGCCCAATTTAATGCATCCAGTTGGTTTAATATTGATTCAGATAACACAACAATAAATTTTCAAAAAATTATTAGAGAGTCAGATGATTATGCTAATGGAACTATAAAAATTAAAATAATAAGAAACAATGAATTTGAAACAATGGTTCAATTAAATAATTCAAAGAGAATAAGCATTGAATCAATTCCAGAAGATTCATGGTGTAAAATGATATTAGAATGTTATGCAGTTTGGGTAAATGCGAATAATGATTTTGGATTATTTTTCAGACCGGTATTGGTTTCGTTCACACCAAAAGAAAAAGATATTTATAATTATAAATTTTTGGAAGAATCTGATGAAGAAAATGAATTTGAAATACCCGATACTGAAATTAATAATAACATATTTATGAAAATTGATCCAAGAAATAAGTCTAAGGGTAAATTAAATGAATCATCAACTCAATTGGATTTACAAGAATTAGTTCAACAATTGGAATCAGACGAACACCAAAATACATCTGACATTAAATTATCAATAATTAATGTACCTGGTGCTAATACCAATATTAATGTTCACCATTTGTCTGAACAGGATAACCAAGCAAAGCAATCAAATTCAACTAATAACCTCAATATAAATATTCAACCAGGACATTTTTCTGAGAGTACAAGTTCTGATTCAGAATATGAAAGTTCCAGCTGTGATGAATCAAGCAATGAACGTTTAGTAGATGCTGAAACTTCTGACAATTAAATTTTTATGTTTTAAATACTAATAATAATTATTATTTAATGACTTAAAGACATTTCTTTATTATATAATATATTGGTACTTAAGATGACTGTCTTAGAATCCACAAGGTTAAATCAGGAAGTTTTTAAAGAAATTCAAATTACTTCCCAAGAAAATATGATTGTAAAATCTCTTGAAAAATTTTATGAACAAACAGATAATAATAATTTGTTCATACCCATTGTAAACTCTGAATCAAAAATATCCATTAGGCTTATTGATCACTTTGTAACAAAATACTCAAAAACAAATAAAGTTTCATATAAATTAAAAGAAAATGATGTTGAACAAACATTTTCTGTGCATTCATCTTACAAGCAACAATTAAAACGTTATCAAAAAAGACATTTTGACCCTTTTAGTCGAGGTGACAGAATACCTTATTTTATGGCAGATTCGTGCGTCATAACAACAATTGGACAGTTAAATTTTTTCAATTGGTTTATTGCCAAGAAAGTTCATGAGTATATTTTGGCAAACCATGATGCAATTGAAAATGATATGAACAAGAAAAACAAATTAGATAAAAAGAAAGTGAAAAAAGAAAAGAAACAAAAAAAACCAGCTAAAGCACACATGACTGCTAATTCTTCGAATGCAATGGCTTCTAGTACAGGATATAAACAACAGGGAGCGCCTGGACTAATGATGTTTTCTGAACCAAAGACCGAGAAAATCATTGTTTCTTTTTCATTCATTTAATTAATCTTAAATAATAGCTTAATTAAAGGAAATTAGTGCTTGTATCCTGGTGTAAAAAAAATTGATAATTAAATATATTGTCGAATGAGCCATATATAGTAATGCCATCTAAGAATAACAAAGTAAAAGATACAGTTAAAGCCGAAGAAACTACTTCTAAAAAGGCAACTAAAAAGGTAGCTGAAGAATCTGATTCTGAGGAAGAAGTCGTTCAACAAACTCAACCCAAATCTAAAGCTAAGGCCACTAAAAAGGCTGCTCCCGTTGAAGAACCTGAATCTGACGAGTCTGAAGATGAAGTTGAAGCTCAAGCTGATTCTGATGATGAATCCGAATCTGAAGAAGAAGCTGATGCTGCCGATGCTAAAGGTAAAAAGAAGGAAAAGAAACAAAAAGAAACTTTTGAGGAATTAACTGCTCGAATTGATACTCACCGTACTGGTATGAAGAATATTGATAAGGAAATTAGTGAACTTGAAAAGACCCTTAAAGCTAAAGAAAAGGAACGCAATGAACATGAACGCCAACTTAACAGTGCTCTTAAACTTCTTAGTAAAACTCATTCTGATGAAGTTACTAAGGCTCTTAAGGAACGCCCCAAACGTAAGGGTAATGTAAATGGTGGATTCAACAAGGAACAACCTGTTCCTGAAGTTCTCCGTAGTTTCCTTGGTCTTGCTGAAGGTGCTGCAATGGCTCGTCCCAAAGTTATGAGTGCTCTTAACAATAAGTTTACTGAACTTAAACTCAAGGACGGTCAAAACACTACTCTTGATAAAACCACTGCTAAAGCTCTTGGTCTTGGAAAGGCAGGTGAAGGTAAAGTAATTAAATTTACTGAATTCCAAACTTTCCTTGCTTCATTCTATCCCAAAGCTGAAACTGAAGTTAATATCTAAATATTAAACCTTATTTAATTTATTCTTAATATTTATATATATTTTAATTTAATCTAATTGTCTGTACATTTATGCACCAATAATTGAATTTATAATCCAATTGTAATAATGACACTTTTAGGCTCGTTATAATAATTAGACTTTTAGTCTAATTGTCTGTGCATTTATGCACCAATAATTGGATTTCTAATCCAATTGTAATAATGACACCTTTAGGCTCGTTATAATAATTAGACTTTTAGTCTAATTGTAATAATGACATTCTAGAAGACTCAAGTTTAACAAATGGTTTTTGAACAAAGCCAATATTTAAAACAGTTTCAATTAATTTATTCAAATCTTTAATTTCTCCCATTTTATTTTCCACAAAATATTTGAATATCAAATACTTTAATATATAATATGATAAAGCAGGAGTTGTTTGATTTATTTTTATATTGGATTTCTCTTTCCAGTCTCCAAGTTGAAAATGTGCATTAAGTGCCATTGCTTGGTTTTCAATAAATGAAAATTCAAGCCCAAGTAGTTTACTGATTGATTCTTTTGTTAACATTGATAAATATATCAAGTGGTAATATATGGCCCAAAAATCAGTTATTGCTTCATAAAAACTACTAGGACCATTTATTTTAAATTTATTTTCCACATGGTGGTCACGCATATCCATATCAAGAAAATGAATTATTTCATGTAAAGTGACTTTTTCAAACTCTTCATATCTCCAAACAAACACATAATTATCATTAAAGTCGGTATATCCACCATTAACATTTGTTATGTTAATTTTTTTGTTTTTATTTGGAAAATACTTTTTTAAATTCGACAGAACCAAATAAATTTTAAATTTTTTGTGGGTGTTACCAGACTTGATTTTTAAATATTCTCCAATATATATTAGAAATTTAATTCTTTTAATAATTTTTTGAATTAGTTGTCCTGTTGTTTTAATAAAAATTATATTTACACTATTTGACTTATTTTCTTCACCAGGAGTATTCCAGGATATTTTAAATACTTTATCGTGGTTTACCAAATCTTTATCTAACATTTTTGTATCAACCCATGCAACGTCAGATATTTCTGCAATTTTATTTTCTGTAACAGCAAGTTCAATTTCAGTTACAGGCTCTAGTAAATAATTTATTTTTGTATGTTCAATGAAATTAATTATTTTTTCCCGTTCATTTCTTAATTTATTAGCCAATGGATTAGTATTACCCGATGATAATTGATTTTTAAAATGCCCAATATTGGATTTTGTAAATTCAGACCAAGACATTATAATTAAATATTTAATTATAATAGTTTGGAAAATTATTTAATTACATTATGAAAAATATTGTTTTAACAAATTGGCTTTTTCTTCAGAATCTTCGTAATCTAAGTATAATTTTATGCCTAAATTATGGTCCGGTAATTTTATGTTTGTGTTAACATTTTGTCCATTTGATATATCAATTAAATATCCATCTCTACTTGGTACCCAGTTTTGAATAGAAATAACTTTGTTTTCACCCAAGTCCAAGTGTATGTCAAGTCCATAAATTAATTCATACAAACTCATTGATTGTTCAATTAAAATTAAATTTTCGGTCCATACTAAATTGTTGGGTAGATTTAATTTTATGATTAAATTACCATAATCTCCATTATCCATATCACCAGCGCCAACAAAAACAATATATGGTTTTGATAAATTAAAAATAAATGTTGATGTTATTTCTTCATCTTCCATGTTTCTCTTTATTTTTATTTTTCTTTTAGTATGATTAGCAATGTCACCAAGTTTAATGCTCAAGTCAAGTTTAATATCAAGCTTATTTACTTTTTGAAAACACATTGGTAAATGGTAAAAATACTCAGCACAAGTTGAATCATACTGATCCATATCAGACTCTGAACAATTAATAACATTAGCAAAATCTTTACGAGGAACGACTCCTTTTGAAAAAAACGCTAAAATTTCGCCAACATTAAGTGCACGGAAAAAATTAGCAAAATTTTTTTGCAAATAGTCAAAGTCAGTTCTGTCTAAATTAATTCCGTATTTTTTAAGTTCAGGTAGGTCAATATTTTCTCTTATTATTTTTTCAAGAATTTCAACAAAACCAGAACGTTCAGTTTGATTCATTTTTTGATATTCTTGTCTAGACTTTGGATCTATTAATATTTCATACGCAGTTTGTATTTGTTGAAAATGTTCAGCTGCTCCTGGTGTTTTATTTCTATCCGGATGATATTTTTTAACAAGCTTTAAGTAAGACTTTTTAATTTCTACTTCAGAAGCATTTGGTTTAATCTCAAGTATCCCATATAATTCCATTTTTTTCTATTATATATATTTAAAACTTTAATCTTTATATTAGATATATATTAAATTTATTATGGAAAATAATATTTTTGTAAAAATGAAAAGGGATAAATTTAATCCTGATGTTGACATTAAATTAAAAGGAAAAGAATCAGAAAGAGAAAAAACCCGTTTTGATTTAACAACATCAATTTATAATCCAATTACTGGTGTTGTACCTGCACAAATTAGATCTAATAATGATTTGGTTTTAGAAAAAGATTGTGCGTATTCAAACACAGACATTAAACGTTTAATAATGGAAAAAGAAAATGAACGTGTAACTCAGGATATTCAATACAAACCAGTTAAAACAAAAGTTATTAATAATAATCCACAAAGCGCACAGGTTACACCAAATTCTAATAGCCAAGATAACTATAACCAAACATCTAGAACTAATTACATTGAAACATATGAAGAACTTAAAAGAGGATCAGCACATATTAAAAATGAACAGGAGAAAACAGTTAATAACAATAAAGAAAAATATAATAATATTCTTGATGGACTTAAAGACTTGGGAATTATTAAATAGTAATGAACTCAAATTTACAAATAGCTGAATCTGAAGTGTTTTCAAATCTGATAAATAAAATTGAACATACAAAGACACATTTAAATCAAATATACACACATACGCTAACAACTGACAGTGTAAAAAATATCCAATATTTGGAAAAATTAAATGACTTGTCATCAATAATTCATAACTTACACGCCATGTCTGAAGATTTATATAATGAATATATTTTAGGTTTACCAGAAAACACATTATCAAACGAAGAAAAAGAAAAGCAAATACAAATAGCACACAATAAAAAAATATATAGTACATTTGCACCATATATGTTGTATATGGGTATTATGCTTCAAAACACAACTCACCGATAAATATTTAAGTTTAGTTTTATAAAAATAAAATTCTTTATAAAATTAAATGGACGACAAAAAATCGAATAAAGTCGACTTGGATAGTTATTATCCAACTGTTGATAAAAATATTTTAGAAAATCTTTGTTCAAATACAAATATTAAGAATTTAATTTACTTATCTTCGCAAATGGATTTGAATCCATTTAATAAAAAAAATAAAAAATGGCAACTTAAAAATAAAGATAAATTTATTAAAGAATGTGAACAAGTTAAAAAGAAAGAATTAAAAGATTTTTCTGCAACACTAACTAATTTAGCAAAATTAGGTTCCAATAACACAATTGAAGTAAAAAATATATATAAAAATTTTGAACACAAGTTAGAAAATTTAGATAAAATAATCACATGTGCAAATAATATTGAAACAGTTGAAGTTCCAATTGAAAAGAAAGAGAAGCATGAAAAAAGTAAAACAACATATATTGTAGACCATGAACCTTATTCCCAATCTAATGTAGTTAGTTTTGATATTGTGGGAGGAAAACAAGAATTGGTATCTGTGGAAAAAACAAAAATATCAAAACCTACAAATCATGCAAATCCAACAAACCCAACAAACCCAACAAACCCACTTAAAAACAAAGAAAAAATAGTAGAGATTAAAGCTATTAATAATGTTAACACTCCATCAGAAACATCAGAAAACGGTGATTACTTGGAATGTTATGGAAATTGTTAAAGCTTAATTATATGTTTCAATAAATTCTTTTACACTAGCAAAATCTCTAGGGCCAACATATTCAATTGCTTTACCACCTGTTTTTAAAATAAGAGTTGGAAATCCTTCAATTTTATATTCGCTAATTTCATTAGCATTGGCTTCAGAGTCAAACATAACAAAATCAACTTTTGATTCCATTTTTTTTTCTAAGTTTTTCCATGTTGGTTTAAAGGCAACACAATGTGGGCACCATTCTGCTTTAAATAAATATAATGTTGGTTTATCAAGTTTATTGGCAGCACCACCAGTCATGTTAAACTTTCCAAGTTTTTCTTGAGATTTTAATTTAAGATATTTTGCTTTATACTTTAAATATTTTTCTTGATAATTCATATATTATAATATTAGATAAATATTTTTTATAGAGCTAAATAATGGAACAAAATAAAAATTTACTAAATGAAACTGTAATTCAAACAGATATAACAAACCAACCTAAATCATTTTCTATGGATAAATCATCAATTCTTGTTATGATATTGTTATTTATGTTTTCATCAAAGTTATGGGATATCGCATGGGATATTGGAAAATCCTTGTTATATATAATTATTATATTGTATTTGTTAAGTTATATAAACCAAGACTTGGCAGACAATATAAAAAATATTATTCATGATTTTACTAATGTTAACGCAAATAGTAACTTTGTAACTGACATGTTAGCTAAAATTTCATCTAAGGTTTCTAACTTGTTAAGTACACAACAACAAAAAAAGCCTGAAGTTTTACCTGTTGATAATGTAGTTGAAGGTTTTACAACTAAAACTCACCCTAGTTTATATGATGGTACCAGTGGTATTAGTGGATGCATTGGAAAAAATTTAGCAAATATTCCAAGATCTGATTCTAAAAATATTTTTTATTAAAACAAATAATTTTTTAAAATAAATAGAGTGAGTCTGTAATGACAATGTCTCTTATTAACTTTTCTTGATACCCATCTATGGTATTTATTAATTTAATATTATTAAATATCTTAGCAATTGATTCAATATTTTTCATTAGGTTTACCACGCGCAAAACAGTTTTAATAAAGTTTCCTTGAAACCCATTAAATTCGCTTGCAATTTGTACCCAAGTGAAACCATCGGCCCAATTTTTAATTGAGTTAAACTCAGATAAATCTAAATTCCAAGATAACCAAGTTGGGTAAGGTAACTTGTTATTAAGTTCTGTTTCTTTAGAAGAGTATAATTGAATATGTGATTCCAAATTATATAAGATTTCTTTGCATTTGTCATCACACACCAAATCATTAACATAAATGTCTTCTTGTGATTTACCCTCAGATAAAAATATAGACAAAACTCCAGCTAATTCAGGAAAACTCAAATCATCAAAATAGTTTGACTGAATAAGTTCCCCAAGTAAAAATCCATTACACTCATTGGTTTCAGAAATAATTTTTCCTATTTTACTTAGTTGAAAATCAGTTCCAACATAACCAAACTCCATTAAGAAACCAAGTATTAGTTCAACCTGAGTTTTAATTTTATTTTGACCCACTTCAAGATTTATTTCCAAGTTTTTTATTTGAGATTTCATATTGTAATATTTATTAATAGCATCCAAGTCTTGTCCTGGTATTTGTTTCATTATTTGAGTTTTTTCTTGTACAAGTTTTTTTTCCAATTTAGGTGCTAAGCGAAAAATTCCCCCAAATGGTTTTAGTTTTGATTCAATTTCCTGAAGTTTAACATATGATGCTAGTACTTGTTCGCTTAAATTTAAAGTTTTTTCAATATGAACAATCTGTTCTAACAACCCGGTATATTCGGTTTTAATTCTTTCAAGTATAGTTGAATCCTGTAAGTTTAACAGAGAATTTTTACAGTTTGTAATAACCCGGTCCGTAATAATTTCCATATTTACTTGATTTGAATTTGTTGAGTTTTCAACCAGATATGAAATTTGTTTAAGTACATAAATTGGATCAATTGAGAATTTGGATTGGATTTTTTGAGGAGGTGCCATAATCATTGATTTTGCGTCTGATTCTGACATGAAATTTACTGTTGGTAAAATTACAACATGACCAACAGGGTCTTTGCCTCTTCTTCCGGCTCGTCCGGCCATTTGTCCATATTCTTCCGGACGTAAAATTCTTTTTGTACTGGCTCCATCGAATTTAGTTAATTGGCAAAATACAACAGTTTTTGTTGGCATATTTACACCCATTGCGAATGTTTCAGTTGCAAGCAAAACTTTAATTAATCCCTGTGAATAAAGAATTTCAACTACTTCTTTTAAAATAGGGACCATACCAGAGTGATGAATACCAATACCATTTGAAACTAACTTTTCCAGATTTATCCATTCTTCTGATGTTTCATATAGTTTAGAATATTTGAGTAAATGGACATTCCAAATTTTTTTTATAGTTGCTTGTTCATCAGCTGTAACAAATGTCCATGGTATTTTTCGTGCATATTGTTCAAGTAAAGACCTGTTAAGCAAAAATACATTACATGGTGTCATTTCTGAATCAAATAAATGTTTTATGCAATTGAAAAACGTATCAATTGAATACTGATGTTTTGCATAATATTTATTAATGTCTGATTGACAGCGAGACCAAACACCTTCTCGCCAATCATGGTCCCCATATAAAAAATAATTAATTGAACCGACTGTTGGTACATGGTCATTATCTTTTTGATGTTTTTGAAACCAAATACCATGTTGTAAAGGCACAGGTCTTTTATTAGTGGTTGTTAGATGACAAGGAATTTGTTTTAAGTTACCAACCCATCGAGCCATTTCTTCAGCTCCAGTTATGGTTGCACTTAACATTACCAATTGAATTGATTTTGGTAAATTGATAATAATTTCCTCCCAAACTTTGCCTCGGTCAGGATTATTAATAAAGTGAACTTCGTCTAGTACAACACAACCAACATCAGAAGGATTAAATGTCCACTCATAAATTTGGTCATCTTGTTTACGCAATAAACTATTACGAAGAATTTCCGCGGTCATAATTAGCAAGTCACCAAGAGGATTTATTTTAATGTCTCCTGTCATAATACCAATTGACTTATCTGGAAATTGTCCTGACTTGATTAACTGGTCAGAAAATTCAGCGTACTTTTGATTTGATAGGGTTTTAATTGGTGAAGTATAAACAACCTTCTTGCCTTCAGTTAAACACTTGGCAATTGCGTATAATGCTAAAACTGTTTTACCAGAACCTGTATGTGCGGTAATTAAAACATTTTCGTTGTTCGCGATTGCATTAGTTCCATGCAACTGAAAATGATCAAGCGGATAGGGAAACTTGTAGTATTCGGGTGGATTTGGTCCGGTATAGTTATTTGTATGTGATTTATAAAATTGTTCCATTAACATTTTTACTTAATAGGTAATAAAAGTAAAAAAATCAATTTTTTTAATTTAACATCTGGTTTGAAGCCATGATAATATCTTTACATAAACATAATTTGGTGTCAAGTCATCTTGTGAATTTGGAACAAGTACACAATGTTCTGACTCTGGTAATATTACAAGTTCTTTATCTGTTGAACTGATTTTGTTAAACACTCGTTTGCTCCCATCCGGTGTAGTAATTTTGTCACGCAATCCATGGAATAAAATTAAAGGAACTGTTATTTTATGGACATTGTCAGGAATCCATAAACTTGTCTTTAATAATTCCCGAACTGTACACAATCTTAGTGGACCTCGAAAACCATAAGGGCAAGCATTTTTTGCTTCAATAAAATCACAATTAACCGTAGTTTCTGAACCTAATTTTTTAGTTGTTAAAGCAAGTTGTAAATTTGGCGCTAAAATACTTACTGCTAAAAGTATTTGAATTATAATTGGATGTGGTTTTAAATGTTCATCGATACCACACATTGGACTTAAAAGTATTATTCCTTTTATAATATCGGGATTTGACTTTTCAATTATATATTTTAAAGTAACAGCACCACCCATTGATTCCGCACAAATAAAAATTGGTTTGGATGGATATTTTAAGTTAATATGAGAAATAACAGTGACCAAATCAGTAACTAAATCTGCAAAGTCCCTAATTGAACAATTTAGTCCCTCGCTTTTTCCATGTCCAAAAAATTCAAATGCAATAGACTTGAACCCAAACTGAGAAAAAAAATTATCACGAGAAACTAGCTCATCCAAATTAGGATAAACGAACTGAAAGTGTGAACCAACCCCGTGCACATGCAAAATTATTGCACGTGAATTAAAAACATCAACTCCTTCAATTACATTAATTTTTCCATGTTTTGACTCGATAAAATATTCATTCATTTAATTAAAATAAAGTAAGATTTTATTTTTAAGTCAATTTTCTATTGGTTTTTCTATAGGGTTTTTTCTTTTTTATAACATAACCAATATGCATGAGATATCATTGAATTTAATTCTTCTTCAGAATTAATTGAAGAAACCGATGAATCATTAAATAGATACCATTTTCCGTCAGTGTGTTTGCCAACGTACACATAGTGACCTCCATTAAGCCCACCCGAATGAATAACAGCACCTTGTAAACTATTTCCGTGCCTCCAAGTTTTGTCAATAGAAATAGGTTGTGTGTTTTTAGTAACACGTCTTCCATTTTGACTATATCGCTTTAACCAAACAAATAAATATTCAGGCCACTCAGCAACTTCGCTTCGTTTGGAAGCAACACGTTTATCATTACAGTTAGAACAAAAATACTTATTATCAGATTCTAATTTGTCAGAACCCTTAAACATTCTATATGCATCATCCAAACTAGAACAATTAGCATCAATATCTAAAAGTAAAATATTACTGACTTCTTTTCGATTATAAATTTGCAAACAAGTTCTTAGTTTACATTTGATTCTTGAATTGAATTCAATTCCAAAAATAGGTTCAATTCCTTTAGATTGAGGATTTGCTTTTTTAATTTCTTCATCAATTGTGTCCAACAAATAAATTATAAATTCTGTCGAGTCTTGTTGACCAAAACCACAAAATATATCTTGTTTTTTCTCAACTATTTTTTTAATATGAACTGGAGCAATGGGTTTAGCATCCGATGAATAGTATTCCATTATAAAATCAGAAATTGTTTTGAGAATAGGTGAAACAGATGCATATTGCATTACAAGCGCACATAGCTCTTGATTTTGCACTAACATTTGAAGGCCTGAATTTAGGTAACAAGTATTTCCTATATTAATAAATCCTTTCATTAATATAGGTTATATTAAATTAAGCAATGGAACTATCAATATTTTTTCTTTTGGCAAAAACCCTGGTTTTAAACTTACTTGACACCGAATTTTGTCTCCAGGTTTTTTCTCAGGTAACTCGCCCATTAAATAACTAAACTTAAAATCCCACATTTTAACCCGAACAAAACCTAATTCCTTAAAATATAAGGTCCAACGGTTTCCAATATTTGAATAAACCCATCCATCTAATTCAACCGTTTGATTTGGTTCTAATCCCAACCTATTAATTTTTTCCAACATATTAATTTCGTGATGGAATTTTTTAGTGCTGGTATCTAATTTATTTATTTGGTTAATATCTAGCCCATGGGTACTGGACAAATTGTTAAAATTTATTCCATAAGTTAAACACCAGTGTATTAAACTATCAACAATTCTTCTAATTGGGGAAGTAAAATGAATATAGTCATTAATCCCTAATCCCTCGTGGTAATTATTAGTAGAATTAATTTGATATGTCGCTGATTCCATTTGCATATTAGCAAATGCACTGGCAACATCCGTATCATCAAGAACTGCAGTTTCTAAGGTTTTTTCAGAGTGTCCAGTTTGTTTTGTCACTCTATATGGAATGTTTAATTCTTGCACTTGAGAAGATTTACCCAAGTAATTATTTGCAAGCACCATCCAATAACTAACGAGTTCATGAGTGTCCATGTTAGAATTACCGGATATAATTTTAGTAATTGTGTAAAATTGTGCAATTGCACTTATATTTAAACAACTGGTATAATCTACAGCATGAGTGTTAGTAATGAATGAAGGATAATGAATAAATTTGGTTATTTGTTTTGATGATTTATTAAAAACAAATTCCATTGTATAAGCTGGTCTTGATTTACCTTCAAGTAAACTTGATGCTTGTGTAATATCTTCACCCCATAAATTTTCATTGGCTTCTAATGGTTCCTGATACAATGTGCTAAACGCAACCTTAGCACGAGTAATCATGTCAGTTTCATTAATCCAGTAAGTAGGTTGTGCAATATGAATTTTTATATTGTATTCGAGCGAATTTTCTGACCAAGACATTGCATCATCAATATCAACACAACCAATTGGGTCAATTGAAAAAACAATTTCATTAATTTCCTTTCTAATAATAGATTCTTCATTGGTATTTTTGTTTGGTTTAAGTTTGCATTCTTTCCGGTTAACTCCATATTTGTACTGAAGAGTTGGAACCAGGCTTGATAAATTCATTGGGCCAATAACTTGAACAATTTCACCCAAAGGTAAACCTTTGGTCCATTCTTTAAATCTAAACACAATAACTAGTTTACCAGTTTGTTTACCTTTGTATGGAATTAAAAAATCCGGTAACACAGGATTAAATGGTGTTACTTGATAAATAGTAGCACCAGATTTAGTTTTACCAAATTTTACTTGTTGTGAGGTAGAAAAATATCCAACTAATAAGCTTGTTCTAACTGGACTAGAACAAAGCTTATAGTCTGATTTATTTAGAGGAGATGAACCATTTAACCCATTTAACCCAATTGACCCGATTGAACAAATATCTCCATCAAATAAACAAGGTCGGTAAAATTCACTTATAGGGACAGATGGATTTTCAGGGTTAGCAATTATCATCTGATTATCAATAATTTTAATTACGTATTCCATTGGAATTTAATTTGATATATATTAGGATAAAAATTTCAATATTTCCTAATTTGTTAACATTCCTTAGTCTAGAAAAATTGATAAAATCATTATCTATATTATTATAACTATATATAATGCCCTTAGTTTTTAAACTCGTTGGATATACAGCTGATAAGAAACATTATGAAATCAAGGACCCTTTTAATGGTCCTATTAATCTTAAGTTGCTCGCTGAACTTTATAAAGTTTGGGGATTAACTGATGATGAAATTACTAATATAAAATTTATTACTGATTCAGAACAAATTAAAAATCCGGAAAAATGTTTTCTTGTAAAAGAAGATGAAGACCGTGTAATTTTTGTTTTTACTTCTAATGTGACTATTAGACACAAGCTTCATGAAATATTTATTAGAGAAGGTAGTGAAGTTCAAATGGCAAACAGATCAGCTACTAGTAATGTAACATCATCTCAATATACTTATGCCCAGGCAACAAGTGCAACCGAAGCGCCAGTATATTATGCACAACCCGCTAATCCTGATCCTGAAATTACTACTCCAGTTACTCAAGTAGTAAAACCAGACCCTATTCCCGTATTAACTCCTGAAGTTGTTGATATGATGAACGTAAAGTCGGTTAGTCTTTTTGCCGACACTGACTTTCGAAATTTAATTAGTATTTTTACCCGTAAACCAGAATTGTATGCGGTATTTGCTAAATATGTACAAAATGGAACTGTAATGGAAGAGTCGCTTAGTCCTATAGTAACAGTGGATATGTTAGAAGATGATGTTCTTGCCAAATACAAAAAATCATGTCAAGAAATTAAAAACCTTGGCATTGGATTTTCTGATGATGTAATAATGTCAAAATTAATCAAGTATTCTGGTCATATGAACTTGACTTTAAGGTCTTTATTATGCGAGTCATCTACACAAACTGTACAATCTACATAAATTACCAGTTTAATAAATCCACATATTTATGTTAGGTTAATTTATTTGCTTTGTTTATACAAGTTATAATAAAAAAAATTGAAATTTTAATTTAATTCGACCCCAATTAATAGCAATTTTTAATGTCATACTCTATTTCCAAATCGAATAATTCTACCTCTACCAAGCTTCAAAAGCAGCGCGAAGAACGCCAGAAAGCCTATAAAGAAAATAAGGGCAACTGGGAGTTCACTTTCTTTCAGAAGAAACACGACCCTGACCAAGAAGCTAAAATTAAGCTGATTATGAAACCATCAAATGGTTTTAATCCAGCTAATGTACACCATTATATTAACCCTGAACCTAGTCGTGAAGAGTTAATTTGTGCTAAGAAGGCACGTGGTGAACAACTAAAATCTGCCGAGCAGATTATTTATGACAATTATACTAATAGTCGTAACGAAGCAATTAAGGCTGATATTGAAGCCGTTAATAAGCAAGGCATTAATGCTATTGTTACTACTATTGAAGGCCGAACTAAGCGTCTGCTCCATACGCTGGATTTAATGTTGAAGAAAGCCAATAAAGAAATGGTTGCCAACATTTACTTGCGTCTTAAGGAAGACCAGTTTTGCCTTACTCCCGAGCTGGCTAAGGAATATGCCAAGCAACTGGGACAAATGGAAGCAATTGTATCAAAGTTAAACATGATTGAACTTCAGTTCACACGTTTTCATTCTCAAATGCCTCCTCTTAACCTCCAAGGTTTCCACAAGTTAGACCATTGGCAAATTCAAGTTATTGGCAATATTGATATTGGAAAATCCACAATTGTTAATGCTCCAACTTCTGCCGGTAAGTCTGTACTTTCTGCATATGTAACTACCAAAGGTCGTGCCCTATATGTTGTACCAACAGATGCCCTTGCATGGCAAATGTCTGCATACATAGGCGGTATTATTGGTAAGAATGTGCCTATTGTAACTCGTACTTATCAAACTAATCCATCTAGAGATAAGATGATTGAGATTCTTAATAGTGCTCAAGCAATTGTTGGTACCGCTGATTCAATTGTTGATTATTTACCATTTATGAATATTAACTTTTCATGGTTAGTTCTTGATGAAATTCACATGATTGGTAAGCCAGAAGGAAGTGCTATGGAACATATTATTAAAGTAATTCCTAACACACCTATTTTGGCATTATCCGCAACCATTGGAAACACTGATGAACTTGTTGAATGGTTCAGAAGAATTTCTCCTGCCCAACCTATTGACAAGGTTGTTTGTGATAAACGTTTTTTCAATTTACAACGTTATTACTATGATTCAGAAACTGATGAACTTAAATGGCTTCATCCTCTTGCTCTAATTGATGAATCACAAATTGCCGACGGATCACTTGCTTCCAAGTCTCTTCAGCCTACTCCTCCTAATGCGTGGGATTTGGCAATGAAGTTAATGGAAAAATATTCAATCGGTAATCTTGACCCCAATGTATATTTTGCTAATATTCCTCGTATTGAGTTAACAGATGCATACAGATACTTTTCCGAGTTAATTGGTTTTCTTGTGACGCGTTACCAAACAGACCCTGATGGAATTATGCAAATTGTAAATCAATACAAGCATGAAGCTCTTAGTGCATCATCAACTAATTTAGTTAAGTTAGCATTTAAACTTAAGTCAATGGATAAAACTCCTGCTATTTTTATTCAAAAGAACACACTTGCTTGTCTTCGTATGGTGCGTAACTTTGCAAAAGATGTTGAAGCAGAAGAAGATGCCAAGTTTCCCCGTTTGCTTCAAGACCGTCTAAAAGTCATGAAAGCTGCTCGTAGAATTGAAAAGAGACAAAAGGATAACGAATCCGAGTCTAATGTTAAGGGTGGTTCTCGTAAGGAAATGAAGCAGATGATGGGTGGTGTCAAGCTTAAGCGTGCTGGTTACCATGATGCTAATGTTGGTTCAGCAACTCAAGTTAAACAAATTGAAGTCACTGCTCTTCAAGAACCTCATCCTGACTTTATTTTCAATCACCAACAGTATTTCACCGAAAGCACTGTAGAGGGTTGGGTATGGGAACTTAAAAAGTATTTTCCTAACACTGGTGAATATTATCACTTTCTCATCAAGTTACTTTGGCGTGGTGTAGGAGTGTATGCTAAGGGTTTACCCGACCCTTATCTTCGTCTTGTTCAGACACTTGCTTGTCAAAAACAACTTGGTATTGTCTTTTCAGACCAGTCACTTGTTTTTGGTGTAAGTATGCCTTTTAGAACTGTTGTAGTAGTTCGAGATGAAAAGCTCGAAGACGATTTAGATGCTATGTTGTTCCAACAAATGTCTGGTCGTGCTGGTCGTCGTGGTCTTGACAAAGAAGGTAATGTTGTGTTTGCCGGATATTCATGGTCCCGTATTAAGGAATTGTCCATTAGCGAACCACCTACTGTTGTTGGTTCTGCAAATTCAATTCAGACTATTCCTCACGGAAACAAGTTAAGTGAAATTTATAAAACAAATCAAAATTGGGACAATACTTGCGCTAATTTCCTTGATAGTTCTTACACTGATGAGGATGGTATGGAATTTGTTGAGGGTGTCAAGTCCAACTATCTTGATACTTGGAAGTTTGGTTATATTCCAGATGATGTGAATCACATGTATATGAACTGGAAACTCAGGTACGACGAAGACAGTTTAATTTCTTCTCTTTTAGTTCCTTATTTAAACAGAGCGTTTTCTGGAAAGGACCATGTACAAGAGAACAATCAAATCGAACTTGCTCATTTCCTATGCAGGTTTATTAGTACAAAGGCTACTTTGTCCGAGTCCCTTAAACTGGAAGACCCTGAATTGCTAAGTTTAGACCCTTATTCTACTATACCCGATATACTTGAACAGTGTCAAATTGATATTCCCGCAATGATTGATAACAGAATGTTCATGTCTATTCGACAAAACTCTATTATCAAAAGTGCTTCTGAAGATGAGACTGACGAACTGAGACACAACCTGTTGGAGTTTGGTGAGAAGATTAAAAATATCCAACACTACTGCTTCCATAAGAATATTGCAGGTCTTAGCAGAATTCTAGGCAAGTTGTTAACTCGTATCTGGTGGATTTATCATACTAGTTCCCCGATTATGAAACCATTCGGTATCTACGAAACTGAAGAGTTTAAGAACGTGGATGAGCTTGAAAATTCCCAACATGGAGATTCTGACGATGAGTCTGAAAACTCTGATGATGAACAAGATTATGAAACTGAATCTGATGTCGAAGACTCTGATGAAGAATGTGAACCAGAATCTGATAACTAGGTTAGTAGGTAATTGCTTTAATTTATATATTTGTTTTAATTAATTAATATTAATATTATTCTTAATTAATTAAACAGGAAGTATAATTTCTTGTGAATAAGCTTTGTAAAGAGTTTTTGCTTTGGCAATTTCTTCTAGAGACATATTAGGTGCACTAGTAATTAACTTGGTGTACTTGTCATTATTGGCTTGGAAAAATTCATCTGCATTCATTCTATATGTGGGTGACTTTAAAACTTGAGCAGATATTTCACCAAGAAACTCATCAAGTTCACTCACATACCCTCTTATCGAGTCAGTTCTTTTATCATCCCCGTATCTGCGAGACATAGCAGTAATTAAAGCAACACCAAAGTTACATAAAATTAAAACAATATCAGATGCCGTTTGAAAAACAGTACCGGGAATCCATAATTTAAATCCAGCAAAAATTCCTAAAGTGCTTGAAGTTACAATTGATGCAATTGCAAGTCTTTCAGACATGAGATTGTTATGGTCTAAGACCCATTGATAAATATAACTTTGTTGTCTAAAAGTATGATACCAATTGCGCAATGTAGTATTGGCTTCTTCATCCCAACCGTTAATATTATTTGGCTTTAACATATTTTCAACCATACTTGACATATTTTTATGAGGGCTATTAGGTGGTTTATTGTTTGGACTTGTTGGTCCCATGTTACTTGAGTCAGCAGAATCTGAATCAGCCAAATGCCCTGGTAAATTAGAGTTAGAAATTTGATTAACAAAACCAATTCCATTTGTGGCATCAATTCCAATTGTTTTGCTTTTAACAACTTCTGGTTGTTTTCTTATTGTTTTACTTTTATTTCTATTAACAATTGGTTCATCTGAATCAGAAGAGCTAAAGTTTACATTTATTTTTTCTTTGGTTTCTTCATCAGAATCTTCTGATTCTTTTATAAACAAATCATTAATATTGGAAATTTTATTTTCTTGATGATTACTATTTTCACTAATATCAGACATTATAATAAATATAGATTTTATTTTCTAAGTGAATTAAAGTAAATAAAAAAATGTCAAATTTAAACTTGTACGGAACAATAGGATATACTATTTTAAAACATCCAATAGCAAATCAACAAGTAATTATATTTGCAGACAGACATGATAATTTACCATATTGTACCAATAAAACTGATATTGCTGATTGGTTTAAAGAAAAAATGCACTCAAGCAAAATTTTACTTGAAGAAGTTCCACGTGAATCAGTACAGTTAGAAGAACTTTGGACAGATTCCGAACACACACAAGATTTAAAAAACTTGTTTTTAGATAATTCAGACACAATTAATGGGCTTGATATTAGGCCATTACTTATACCTTTCAGTTGGGAACTTGCAGTTGATTCTGAACCAGCTCATGGGATTAGTATGAGAGAATATTGTAAGAAGATTGATGGTTTTTTCACATTATCAAATAGTTTTTTACAAATAAATTTACCCAATTATAATTTTGCCAAATTATCAGGGACAAAGTTAGGGAAACACTTTTTGCAATTGAAAAATATTTTTAAAAAAATAGTGGAAACAAATTCTGGTTTTTTAACACTGGGAGTTCCCACAGTTAAAAATTTAAACCAAGAGTTTTTAGAACAAATAAATAATTTACTTGACCACATAATGGAATGGCATATATGCGCGTGTATATGTGTATCAAATACAGAATCTGTTATTGTACATGCTGGACTTGCCCACACAGAAAAAGTTATTTGGTTATTAGAAAATTATTATGAGTATTATAAAGTTACAGAAAAAGGAACCAATAAATTATCCAATCTTTATATGGAAAATGTGTCTGGTTGTACTATATTACCCGTAAACACAAGTAGGCAATTTGGTGGACTTGGTATTTTTACCCAACAAAAATAATTATATAGATTGGGATGATGGGAAAGTGGGAAAAAATTTGCATTAGAACCAAATTAAATTCTTTACTAATTATAATAATAATATTATAATGAGTAAAAAGTATGTTTTTTCAGATTTAGATTATAGTTCTGGTGATGGAATGATGACATCAGTATGGGGTCCTCCTATGTGGCATATGTTACATACCATAAGTTTTAATTACCCAATAAAACCAACCAAAGAACAAAAAAAACAATATTATGCGTTTTATTCAAATTTACAAAATATTCTTCCTTGTAAATATTGCAGGGATAATTTAGCAAATAATTTGTCAAAACTGCCTTTGACACTGGATGTTTTTGAGTCAAGAGATACATTAAGCAGATACGTTTACACATTACATGAAACAGTTAACTCAATGTTAGGAAAAAATTCTGGGTTATCGTATGAAGATGTTCGCGATCGCTATGAACATTTTAGATCCAGATGTTTAGAAAACCCAAAAAAACCAACTAAAGCACAACAAAAAATAGAAAAAGGATGTACTGAACCATTATATGGGGTTAAGTCAAAGTGTGTAATTAACATAGTTCCTCGTGATGATAGATTAAGTTCTTTTAAAATGGACCCAAAATGTGTTTTAAAAAAAGGGGGCAAGTCGGAAAGTGCTGAAGAAAAAGCCAATAAATCCAGTAAAGCTGAGGGAAAAAAATCAAGTAAGAAAGGCTCAAAATCCAGTGTGAAAAAATCAAGTAAGAAAGGTTCTAAAAAATCCAAGTAAAATTATCTTTGATTTGGTCCTTTTGGTAAAATCCATTGGCCTTTACCACGTGTTAATGGGACACCATCTGTTGTTACAACTTGACCTTTTCCTTGAAAAACACCAATAGAATCCGCACGCACATGGTCACGATTTGGTTTATAAGAATGAATTCGGTCTCTGGTTCTATGTGTATTAATTCTATCTGATGGTCTATAAAATTTGTGTCTGGGATAATTCCAATAATAGTTAGTTCTTATTAATTTTTCCCTTGGATAATAAATATAATAATCATCATATCCATAGTTTGAATAAATTAAATCCCAATCAATAGGAACCAAACGTGAACCGGTATAAATAATGTTACCATCCCAATCTCTAATTAGTAAGTCATTATAATTTGTGGATAATCCAAAATTATGTGATACATCAATTTGATATATTTCTTTATTTCCAATTAAACGATAAATATCATAAGCACCAGCAACTAAATTAACAGTTTGACCAAATCCTTTGGATTGGTTCTTAAATTTATAAATGATTCTTACTGAATAATTTTCAGGAATGTTAATTCTGATTACATCATCTTGTCTAAATAAGTTAGTTACTTCACTATCATACATACTTGTACTTGAACCAATCTTAATTCTTTTAATAAGACTACCGTCAAGTCTAGTAAATTCAATCATACTGGTTAAAAAATCATAAAAGTGTTCAACTGATGAATAATTAAAAACAATTATAAAAATTCCCACTAACAATGCTAAAAGTATTATATTCATTAAAGAGTTTTATTATAAAATAATTAGATAATAATTTATTTAATTATTTTAATTAAGCTTTACAGCCGAAATTCATAAATTTTTATTTAGTAATTAAGGTTTACAACCATATTTTTGAATTAAGTCATTTACAAATAAAATATACTTGACTTCAGCATCATATTTAATCATGCCCTTGCATGCGTTCCATGCTTCCCATTTTTTAACTTCTTTAAAATTTAAAAATCCAGGTTTTTCAACATTTACATCCCCCACAGTAGCTTGTTTATAACACCCATATAATATTTGTAATTCTTCATTATCGGGTGTTTGACTAAGAGATTTAACTGTATCTGCAGCAATAAGAAATTCTTTTGAATTACTCATATATTAAAATAACGTTGATTTTTCTTTAAATATTTTTCCATTTTATTATTTAATTTCCATTTAATTGATTTTCCATTGATTCAAGCTTTTTAGTAATTTCAGCTAATTCAGAGTTAGTCAAATCATGTTGTGCAACATTTTCATCTTCGTTAGCTTTAATTCTTGCCAATTCAACATCAATATCATCAGAATCTTCTGGATGAGCTATTTTTTTAGGTTGGGTTTTATGTTGTTGTGCAGCCATTTGTTGTTGCATTAATTGTTGTTGCATTAATTGTTGTTGCATTATTTGTTGTTCTAACATTTGTTGTTCTAACATTTGTTTTTGTAACATAGCAATTTCAGTAGGACTTGGTGTTTGTTTAGGAACTGGAAGTGGAGCTAATTGGTTACCATACATTCCTGATACTTTAACAGGATTACCTTGAGCATCCATTACCCAATAACCATCCCCTGAGATTTGTTGTACAGATGAATTAGTTTGGGAGTTTTCCGGTTCAGTTGGTTGATCTTGAGGCTTGGTTGGAAGTTCAAGTTTAGGTTGGTTTTTGGAATTTGACTTTATTTCTTTTTTGTTTTTTATGTAAAAATAATATAGCACAATTCCTAAAACTATAACTGCAATTCCAATATAAAAATACATTTTATTTTCTTCAAATGTTTTTTTAATTACTGTTAAAAACCCTTCAACTGGTTTTGATTCTACAACATTATTTGCTAATTCAATAACGCTACTTATACTGTCAGAACTTGTTATATCAGCCATATATTAAAAAGTAAGATTTTAAAATTTTTTGTTAAACTCACTTTATAGTTTTTAACAAAAAATTTAGTCTGATTCATCATTTATTTCTTCTTTTTGTGGGTTTGACCCAGACTTAAAAAATAAAAATAAAACAACTAATATTAAAATAATTCCAATAGCACCACCAATATACAGATTTACTGATGATTTTTCTTCTGGTTTGATTTGTTGGCTAGGTTGGTTGGGTTGGTTGGGTTGGTTGGGTTGGTTGGGTTGGTCTAATTGAATAGCAGATTCTGTTTTTGTTGTTGCTTTTGCTAATTCTTGTTCTTTTAATATTTTTCTTTTTAATTCTGCTATTAATGCTTCTTCTTTAACTACTCTATCAAGTGCTTCTTTTTGTTCATTTTCTTCTTTAATTATTTTATCAGCTAATTCTTTTGCTTTTTTATCATCTTCTTGTTTTTTAATTTCTTCAGCATATTTGGCTTGTTGTTCTGCAGCTAGCTTTTCTAAACGAGCTTTTTCTAATTTCTCATTTTCTTCTTGTTCTTTAAGTTGTTTAATTCTTAATTCTTCTAATTCTTTTAGTTTCGCTGTTTCATCTGCTTTTCTTTTTTCTTCTTCGGCTTTTTTTTGAGCAATTTCTTTTTGTCTTTGTTCTTCTGCTAAACGTAAATCTTCATCATCAGTAATAGTTGGCTTAATGTTGTCTCCACGGGTTGGATTACCACAATTGTTTTCAAATTTATTGTCCTCAAAAACAGCTTTTCCAACATTTGAATCTGATAAATTAATTTGTTGGATACAAACAGCTCCAATTTTTACGTCACGGTCCCAAGACATATTATATGCTGTTTCCGTTTTAAAGTTTTTTTTAGCAATACATCTATTATCTAAAACACCAGGATGTATTGCCATGTTATCTTGTTTAAAAATATTTAATGAATACAATGTATCTTCGTTATTATCATCAAAGTCTAAAGTTTTATCTGTAAGTCCATAAGGGTTTGTTAATGTTTTATTAACATGTAGTTTATAAGACGGGCCTTTATTTAAAACTGGTCCAAAAATAGAATTAACACAAGCACATTCAGAACTCCCTGTGTACAATACAGGTTTACCTCCCATTTTACTAACACACATTGGATTTAAAGTATTCCATGATGCTAAACTTTTACCGGTTGGTCCTTTTTTACCAGATAATTTAATACAACCTTGTTCATATAATTGTTTAGCGCATGTGTCTGTTAAAAGTGCATCACATGTTTTTGCATCAGAAGATTTTGCATCCATATTGGAACCACAATATTGACTTCTGTCTTTAGTTTCAATAGTAAAACCAATATTTTTTGTCATTAAACAATTTTGACCTGGTTTACAATCGGTTTTAATGTTTTGGATACTTGGATCAATCGTTGGAAATCCAATACCTAACGTACTATTTATTTGACCAGCTTCTCCAACGGCACCAACACAACAAGCCTTTAGTTGATTAATTTTAATGTTTTTATTTTTATTTTCATCTTGAAAAAACTTAACATCATTTATATTTGGAACAGTTTTTTCCATTATAATTTTTTTAATTTCTTTGCCCAATAAACTATCAGTGAATTGGTCATTGTTGCTTGGGTTTGAAATTTGGTTTCCCATATATTAAATAGTGGAAAATATATTTATCCAATGTTTAATATCAAATATTAAATGTCTAATAAATAGACACTAAATTATCAGCAATACCTTGTTCTGTTAATATATAAATTGGTATTTTTTCACCAGAAATATCATGTGTGTATATTTGCGTTAAGAATAATTTTGTTAAATCGCTATAAATGACCGGTCTTTCGGTGTCAGCATCAAGTATAAGGGTTTTATTAAAATTAATTATTTTATTTCTAATTTGTTTGATGTTTTCAAGTGTTTTTGTATTAACGTTAAATTCAGATTCATATGGTAACAAAACTATATTTTTTTGCTGAATATCACCAATTGAAACTTCTTTTGGCAGCGCTGTAATTGTTTTATTTCGAGTTAATAAAATTGCTTGTGACGCTTTAATTAAAAATATTGGTTCTTTTGAAAACTGATGGTGTCTTTTTAAACCAACAGATTCAATTGCTCTATTTAAATGTTCTTGACCAACCAGATCAGCAAATTGAGTATTGCCCAAAGCTTTGTATAGGTTGGACAATAGTTCCCAGTCAGGTTCTGTGTCGGTTTTAGATAAAATTTGAGAAGACTTTATTGGAGCAAATTCTTCTTTTTTTCCATTAATCCAACTAATATATTGATTAACATTTGAATTTATATTTATCATTGGTTCGCAAATGGTTTTTCTTGCCGTAAACAAGGCAATAAATGCCAGGTAACATAACATTATAATTAAAACATATATTAATGTTTTTCCCATATTAATATCAAAAAGAAAATAAATTTCCAATTATTTCACTTTATTTTTTCCAGTTAAACTAACAAAGTTTTCTTTTATTCTATCTGTTATTTCCATCCGATATAATATCCCAGTAACAGGGTTATACAAATTAATTACTGACCTATTTGATACAACTAGTTTTCCAATTAATTTAATTAAATCCCCAGGTGTTACTTTATCTGCCAAAGTTATTTCCACAATATTTATCGGGTCAACTAAATCAATTGGGCAATATGCTTGCAACTTATGGTTATATGCTATTCCACCTGGTTCTAACCCAGCAAACATATGGGCAAATTCGGATAATTCAGGCTTAAATAAAAAACCGGGTACTAAATTATCCGGATTATAATATGGATTTGAATCAATAGCATATTGGATAACAAGACGTGCCCAGTCTTCACGCTCTGGTTTAGCTATGTGGTTCAATTGTTTTTTGCTTATTACTGCAAAGTCAGCAGATTGGATTTGTTCCATTCCACAGTTTGGTCCTAATAAACTAATTAAATCCATTTGTTCAAAAATACCGGATTTTACTAAATTATCCCATTGGAATTTTTTACCGGTAAAAATTTTACTTGGGGTTTTATATGTGAATTCCAAATATTTTTCTAACCGGTGAGTTTGCCAAGGGATATAAATGCATTTTGGGGTTAAACCAAACTTGTAAAATTCATCATATTTAAACACATTTGCCTCATAAAATGACTTAGTTACCGTATGGAAAAAACTGGTTGAATCTAGTGTGCGAACATAAAACGTGATGAAAGAGTCGGACAATTCAGTAATTCCAACCGATTCGATAGTGTATCCGGAATTTTGTAAAAATTTTGTAAATTTTTTAAGGTCTGGGACTAGAGACTCGGGAACGCCAATTGTTTGGGTTTTCATTTGTTTTTTTTTTCTAATAGATTCGGGTTCACAATGAATTGAATTAGTATTTGGCCAATCCATAGTGATTAATAGCAAGGGATTTGATTGGGTCAATTGAATTTTACCCACAATATATTTAGCTTTTAGGTCAATTTGAGTTAATTTAAAGGGCACATAACCAATTTTTTTTCCGCATGTTGTGTACGCACCAATTGCATCCTTATTCATTCTATTATTTGGATTAGATACTAATTTAACTTGATCTCCAATTTTTAAATACTTAATATTTTCAGCATATGTGTAGGTTCCGTCGATTTGTATCGATTGCATTAATAAAACCAAGATAAAAATATTTAGTTTTGAACGGATAAGTTTTTTTAAAGGGTAAAAAATATTTTAACCATTTAAAAAAAAAATATATAAATTATAGTATATACAAATGACTCCTGATGAAATGAAAGTTTTAGCTCGCGTTGCTAATAGAAACGCTATCGAAGATTCCCCTGTCGTCATCGAAAACGCCCGTGGTATTCAACCCATTAATAATGAACTTGGTGAAGCCCAAACCGTTGCCGATCTTGACAGAAGACTTGATATTCTTGAAGATATTCAAGACAAAGGTATCCAAAAAGTTAACGAACTTGAAGCCAGATTAGGCGTAGTTGTTGCTGCTAACGATACCCCTGTTAAGGTTTTAGCCGAAGTTGTTGCTCAAACTAAGTTAGATGTTGCCGACTTGAAGACAGTTAGAGACACTCTTAGATTAAATCCTGCTGACGTTTTAACCGGCGTTATAAAACCTACTAGACTTGGCTCGGTTGCTTCCCTTGCCCATAATACTTTTCAAATTGTTGGTACTAACGGAAGTAAAATTGATGGTACTGCACTTGCAGCTGATAGAACCGGAGATGTTAAAATTCGTGTATTTAAAGACTTAGAAACAAGACCTCAGAATATTAGAAACCTTGATTCATATGGTTCAGCCGGTACTGTATTAACTAAAGTATCCGGTGTTCCTTCTTCAATTGATGGTTTTGTTAAAATTGCATCAAATACTGGTATTCAAGAAATTGATTTAACTGATAAAGATTTTGATAGCTCTGACATCAGAAACATCGAAATTAATCCTAGAACTACTAATGCAGTTTATGAGGTCCCTGCAGTAAACACAATTGATGTTTACGATTCTCAAACCCAAATTGGTGGTGCAAAAACTATTTCAGTAAGTTCCTTAGCTTATAATGGCCATTTTACTACAAACACTGGTGCTCCTCAAAGTGCTCCTGCTGGTTATATTTTTGTTACAGATACTAGTTCTGGTAGATACTTTTTATGGACACATACACAAAGTGCTGCTTATACCGCCGTAACCAGCACCACAGAATTTACCCAAGCTGCAGTGGTAAATGGTCAAGCTGTTGATGTTCTTTTAGCTGGTACTTCTGGTAAAGGAGTTTTAATTGGATTAAAATACACTTCAACTGCTGTTGGTGGTTCTAATTATTACTATAATGGTCCCAGTCAATTTGACTCTAGTTTTGGTGCTATTCACTTAGTTGAAAATATTGCAACTGCTGTTGGTGCAAACGGTGTACGTGACATGTATATTATTAAACCAAGTGTAAAAGTTACACCTGCCTATAATAGTCATCAACAAATTGAACTTATTAGACCCGCTTCTGATGAATACTATAGAATTGGTACTATTGAAAAATACGCTAAATGTTCAGGAATAACTGGTAAAATCGAATTAGATATTGCAGCTGCTGGTGTAACAACATATTTAATTGACCAAGGACAAATTTATGCACAAGATGCCGGTTTTGCTGATAATAGAGTTAAATTAGACGTTCATGAATGGTTATTTAATACACTTACAAGAAAATTTATTACAAATATTAGCGCATCAGCTCAAGGTTTTGTTCCTGCTGGTTACTACAAATTAAATGACAAACTTGTTAAAATGGATGGTGTTGGTAATGTTGTTTTTGATAGAACTAAAGGTGAAGTTATTCTTTACAAATTTAAAAACAATAAAAATTTTAAATTAACTGTTCCTAATATTACTCCTACATCAACTTTAACTGAAATTCTTGAACCTAATTTTACCATTGTTACTCAAGTTTCAGAAGAATTATTTATTGGCGAAGACTTTAAATTAAGAGCTCAAAACCAATCCGTTGTTACTGATCGTACTGGTTTACGTTTTGTATTTGGTGACGAAAACTTTCCCAGAGCCAACAAACTTTATAGTATTGGCGCAGATGGTCTTTGTGCTCCTTACTCTGGTCTAGCATATCTTCAAATTGAAGAAGATACTCCTACTTTTGCTATGAGAGTATGGTTTACTGTTACTGCTGGTGTTATGTCGCAATTAACTTCTGGCGAATATCTTAACGTCGATTCTAAACGTGTTTTTAAAGTAGGAACTAGTTTACCTAATGGTAACTATGCTACAGGCAACATTGTTGATCTTGCACAATCTGGTGTTTTACCACAAATACAAAAAACAAGAAATGCATTATTACTTGAATCTACTCAAGTTTCTGTTGAAAATCTTAGAAGACTTAGTGGTGAAAAACTTTCAAACCCTACTAAATATCAAACTCTCGGTTTAATTGCCGGCGGCTTAAAATCATCCATGACTGATATTGCCTTACTTGGCGGTATTGAAGTTATTTCAAGCGTTACTTCTACTTATAATGGAAAAATATTAAGAGTAATGTCAGGTTCTGACTATGAAATCGTTTATATCACTGTTTCTGGTAATATTGCCGTAGCCAATAAAACTAATCCTTTAATTAATGGCAGCACTAAGGTTCAAATTGCTAGTATTCTTTATAACATTGATATTGCTAATAACTCAAAATTAGTTAAAGTTACATCTGGTTATGTTTTTGCAGATAATGATGAAGAAAAAGACATTAGAGCTGTTAAATCTGACGGCACTTTAGAATCTACTTTAACTGCAACTTCTGATTGCTTGCACTTTGCTTGGGTTGATTCTATTGATAGTAAAAAGAAAGTTTACTGGGTTGATACTACTAATGCAAATAGATTAGAACCTGTTGAAAATAATACAAGTTACTACCACGGAACTAAGAATAATGGTGTTTACACTAATATTGTTTTATTAGTTAAGAAACCACTTACTGCTTATGTTGCTGCTGACGAAGAAGATGCAGTTGAAAATGCTTCTGGATATTCAATGCAATTACTTGACCTTGCTTCTGGTACTTACAAAGAATTACCTATTCCTAGTGCAGATAATAATGATTCTAAGGGATGGCTTTTCCGTGGCGACCAATTTAATTCAAATGAATTTAAAAACCTTACCTCTTCATCTCAACGTGTCTACTGGCACCGCGACTCTGGAAACAATAAACCTTACATTAATCGTATTGTTACTGAAACTTCTCTTGACTACAACACTGATGGTTTCGGTTTAAGAAGTAATATTCCTATGGTTATTAATGGTAAGCACTTTGTCGGACCCGATAACATTCTTTTATATGGTGTTAATGGTGCACGTGTTGCCAATAATGACGCATCTAAAAATAAATACTATATCGATTATGAAGGAAACCTTGCTAAATCTTCTGCAACTTCTGGTAATAGAGCTCAAATTGTTACTGATAACTTATTTGTAGTTTTTGCTGATAATGACTTCCGCTCTCGTTACTACTCTAATGGTCGTATTGTTTTAGTTACTCCTGGTTCTTTAATTGCCGTTAACTCAACTGCTGCAGCTCAATCTGCTGATCACAAATACAACGGTCTTAAAATGTGGGGTAAAGACGCTACAGGTATGTTTAATAGATGGCTTACTATGGAATCAGACTCATCTCGTCAATCTAATAACAGTAATGTTGGACAAATTGTTGATTTATTTGAAGCCGATACTGCTACTGCTGCACCTTTCAATGCTCTCCCAACTTTAAACAAAATTGTTGTGTCAAACGGCAGAGTTATTTCATTTGTTGGCGCAACCGCAGACTTAACTGCTGCTTTGGCTCTTGCTAATGAAGGAAGATATGCATGGGATTCAACACAAGCTAAAGTAGTTAAAGCAACCGTTACTACTGGTGTAGGTTCATGGGTTGTCGAAGCTGCAGTTGCCCATTATTTAGTAAATGCGGAAAAAACTACTGCCGCCTCACCTGCTGATGTTGCCGACTATAGTAAAATTTACATTACCACCGGCACTGGAGCACTCGATACTAGTAACAACGCAATTGCTGCAAACACTCTTGTTTTAATTGCTTCTGGTAACAGATTCTGTGCTGTCGCTTCAGGAGCAAATGGTAAATCTGCTTCAGTACCATTTAGTGCTTCAGTAACTACTGGTAATGCATTAACTGTAGTAATCCCAGAAGAAGCCAGCGCAACTGCTAATTTTACAGACCCAACTAGTGGTGGCGCTACTAAATACGGCTATAACACTACTGATGGCAAACTTTACAGTGCTAATGGAGGTGTGGGCGGTACATGGGGTTTAATTGGAGCCGATACTATTGCTTACATTAAATCTAATGGCAACCTTGTAACTTTTAGTGGAACTAGTGGTGTTGTTAAAACAACTGCCACATACACCCAATATAATTATTTTATTGCCGATAGCATTGCTTATGTTCTTAAAAATAGTATTGCTACAGGTACTGGTATTTCTCCAAAATCAAACAATGAACTTCTTGTTGCCGTAAATCTTGATGACTCTACAACTACTAATGGTGCAAATAAATTATTCCAACTCGATAACGCTTTTAGTGGTTACTCTATTGGTTCAAGAGATGGTTCAGTTGTTACCATTAACAGAAATGGAGGAACCGCAAAATTACTTGTTGCTGATGGTATTGCACAAGATGCTCGCGCTCCAAGAGGTACTCTCGTTTATACTGATTCTGGTGTTAAAATTAGAACTGGTCTTTCTCAAGCTCAAGTTGCTGCTGGTGTTACTGGTAATCGTGGTGACACTTGGGCTTAAAAGCTAAACTCGTTTTTAAAAATTAAAAAACTAATTAAATTAAAATTACTATTATTTTAATTTAATCAAATGGAAAAACAAATGAGAAAAAAGTTGAAAAACCCAGCGGTTATTATAACCAAGGTTTAATTTCCCAATGCGTTCATGCCCAATATACTTTATAACGTCCAATCAAGCTAAAATAACCCAATTGGCACAAATACCCGCACTGTCCACATACCCAATTATCCCAGTTAAATTAGATATAGATGAAATTCAATCAACAGACAATACAGTTGTCGCACAAGATAAAATTATTAAAGCTTACAATTATATTCAATCAACTCAATTTATCAATCACACCCAACCCTACTGGGTTATGTGTGAGGATACTGGTTATTCATTTGCAAATATGGGTGAATTTCCCGGTGCCCTAATAAGATACTACCATGATTCCATCGGGAATACCGGTATATGTAAATTTCATGCTGGGTCCCGCGCAACAAATATATCATGTGTGTCAATAACTAACGGAAGGGAATCTGCGTGTTTTACCAACAGAGTAACCGGTATAGTACCAGAAAAACCAAGGAGTGTAACCAATGGTTCCAAATGGGTTGAACTGGACCCGGTATTTGTCCCCGATTATCCTGTTCAATTAGCCCAATATTCAGGGCTGGCTTATTCGGAAATTCCCATCTCAATTAAATCAGCATGTTCAGCTCGAGCAAAATCATTTGCCCAGCTAGCCGAATGGCTTGGTAATGGATGTCACAATGAGTTGTCCAATAATATCAAACACGGTCAAACTCAAATAAGTTTATCAGATTTATCGGATTTTGAAACAGAGTCTTGTTCTGATACCGAATTTACAGAATTTGATTTTAACGCGGATAACTTGTCTAATTGTGCTGTTCAAGATTTGACAGATTGGGAATCAAATGAACTAGATGAAACTTCTTTAAACTTAACTTCTGTTTAATTCCCCAGTCAACATTTTCCCCAAATGTTCTTCCAATTGATTCAAGTCTTCAACCCATAGATCCCGCCCAGTTTTTTTATCAGTTTGTCCATAAGTCAATTTAATTTCTTTTAATTTTGTTTCCAATTTATTTAAGTTAGCCTGAGTTAGTTGGGTAAATGTCATGGATGTCAAATAATTATAACTCCCATCAACTCGGGCTATTTTGTTTGTATCCAAGTATTTGTCTATTGAATCAGGATTCAATGTAAAAATTTTCCCTTTGTCCGCGATAACCAAGCTAATAAATTTAATTTGGTGTCCAATAAAACCTATTTCTTCTTTTAATTTACTCAATAACAAGTTTCTACGGGCATCATACCATTTCAAGCGCCATGGGTAAAATGACTCTAAAATTTCTTCTGCTGATTGGAAAGATTTAATAGAATAATCAGTGGTGTACAAGTTCATGTTGGATTGTTTGATTGTTTTGTTCAAATGTAATACTTTAGCCAACTGGGTTATTCCGTCTGGGTCAACTGACTTGTCTAATTTTGCTATCTGGTCAGCCTGATCCGGGTCAAATTTCAATACAAACTTAACAGTCACATCTGAACTCAAATTCACATAAGATTTAAACAAACTGGATTTATCTTCATACACCCATTCTTCAAGCCATTCCTTATAGTCATTAGTCCATAGTCTAATTGGGAGTTCAGAAACAGTTAGTTCTCTGGATTTCCAGTCTATTGAATATGTTCCGGTACTAACCCAAGTAGTTTCATCATATTTGCTTATTGACCCGGTAAAACCACGTGCCCATGGAACTAATGGTTTTGAATTACGTTTTCCTTCTAACCGATTACGCAACCACCTTATCACATCAAACGGATTAAACCCTGGTATTCCTGTAGAAAAACCAGTACCAATACCTTCAGCTCCATTGATGAGAACTAGCGGGATAACCGGCAAATAATATTTGGGTTCAATTGGATATCCATCATCATCAAGCCATTCTAGTAATTCTGCATCAGCCTTTATAAATATTTTTCCAACCCATGATTCTAACATGGTGTAAATGTAACGGGCTGATGAATGGTCGCGTCCACCCATTAACCGAGTGCCAAATTGACCTTGAGGGACTAACAAATTTAAATTATTTGTGCCGGGAAAATTCTGTGCCATGTTAATAATGGTTGCAACTAGGGATTGTTCACCGTGATGATAAGCGGATATTTCTGCGACCGCAGCTGCTAATTGGGCAACTTTGGCTTCGGAAGTAAGATTACGTTTTAAACACGCGTATAGGACTTTGCGTTGGGATGGTTTAAAACCATCAGCTATAGAAGGTATTGACCTAATATTATCATAATTGGAAAAGTGAATTAGTTCTTGATGAACGAATTGTTTAATGGTAATAGTACTAGGTGGTTCCAATTGTAAGATATTGGCTGGGTCATAATTACTTAACCAAACTTTACGGTCGGTTACTTTATCCTTTGCAAATGCTAACAGGATATCAGGATTTGGTCCCGATTTAACAGTGTCAACCACATTAATAGTATTGGCTGTAATATTGGAAAAATATTCGCCGGCTTCTTTGGCTGTTGATGTACCTAAACCTTTATAATATTTGATTTTCCATGTGTGAGAATCCTTAGTTTTTTCTTTCCATACCCCATATGCGCGTAAATTAGCAAATGGTATCACCACTGTGCCTTTAGTTGCCTTAACAAGCGGGGTTACAAGTATACGCATAAACCCAGGAATTTCTAACAGAGTTGGAAAAAAGTAATCAAAAAAATTTATTATTAACCCCTTTATATGAGAACCATCTTCATCCGCATCAGTCATAATCATAACTGCCCCATATCTCAACTCGTTAATATTGGATCCATTATAACTGGTTCCGGATTTTAACCCAAGTATTTTTTTAATGTCAGTAATTTCCTGGTTGGCATTAATCTGTCCAGTAGATGCTTCCCTTACATTAAGCAATTTTCCACGTAACGGATAAACCCCATAGTAATTTCTACCAGAAGGGATAGCAGAAATACCAGATATAGCAGTTGCCTTTGCTGAATCACCTTCTGTTAAAATTAGCACACATTCGGTTGATTTTTTTGTACCAGCGTAATTTGCGTCTTCTAATTTTGGTAAGTTTTTAATTTTTGATTTTTTAGAACCGTCTAGCTTGGATAGAATGCGCTGATTTGAAAGTGCTAACACTTGTTTCAACTGGTCTATCAAGGGGGAATTTTTAACCTGGGTCCAAAAACTATCAGGAATAACACACTCCATTGCTACCGAACCCAATAGCCCGAATTTAGTTACCGGGGTATTTAGTTCTTCTTTAGTTTGTGAATTAAATGTTGGATTTACAACAGATGCTTTCAAACAAATGCATACCCAATCATTAAGTAATTTCTTATTGAATTCTGGTCCAATTAACTTTGCAAATTTGTCAACTAACAATTCACTAATGTATTCCACATGCTTACCTCCACGGTTAGTAAAAATACCATTAACCCAAGATAGATGAGTTCCTGGTTCAATTGATTTCCCATCATTAAATCTAATAGCAAATGACCATAAAGGGTTTTTAACACAATGAGAAGTAATCCAGGCTTGTTCGGAACTGTATAAGTTTAAATAAGATTCAAATTCATTAGTTCTTGCTAGTATTTTACCATTTAATTGAATTTTAATATTTCCACGAGCTAAACCAATTAAATCCACAATACGTCTATTTAAAAGTCCAAGCATATCAGCGGAAAATTCTGTGCATCCAAATCTGGCAAAATCTGGTTCAATTGTAATTTTAACTCCACCAGTAAAATTAATTGCAATATTTTCAGCTTTTGTTTCCACTAATTTTTTTAAATTAAATGTTCCCGAGTATTTTTTAATTTCAGGTTTTGATATTTTACTTAAATTATTAGAAAATGTTTGTGTGTAATGTAATTTTCTTTTTCCATCCCATACTTCCACAGTAAATCTTTTAGAAAAGATAGCTGATAACTTGGCACCTAAACCATGAGTACCACCGGTAATTCTTTGTGCTGATTCATCATAGTTTGTTGAAGTTAACAAGTTAGCAAATATAAGTTCAGGTATATATATTTTATGAGTTGGATGTATAATAACATCAATACCTAGCCCATCATTAAAAATACTAAAGGAATTTGCATCCAAATCCACACTAATAAATTTTAAACTAGAATCGCGAATAGATTGGTCGTATGCATTAACTACAAGTTCATCAACAATTTTATACAAACCAGGAGACCAAGAAATTTGTTTTTGTTCTATTTTATCTATTAGCTCATTATAAATAAATTGTTTTTCATTTCGAAAGTCTAAATCACCCACATACATACCTGGTTTTTTAAGTACATGTTCAATAGGGGATAATTTAACATATGTGTCTTCGATTGATTTAGATTCAGTAGAATTAGTTTGAGATTTTTTATCCATTTAATTAATTAGAGAAATTAAGTTAATGTTTTTCTCTTTTTCAAAGCCCGTAAATTTGATTTTTATAATGGTATTCTTTTAATGTACGAACTTCTTTAATTGCATCAATTAAACCAGATGTAATATCATTGTAAAATTTTCTAATTGTAAAATATTCATACATATTGGCTAAATATTCAGGTTGAATATCAATAAAAACATGAAGACCAAAATGAGTTAGAAAAACTTGGTCAGATTTAATTTCATAATAAACAATCTGGTTATCTGGTATGGGTGTTTTTGCCAAGGGTGATGTAAGTTTTGAACTGTTACTTGCTTCAAGGGTATCGGTTTCATCCAATTCATCGCAATTGTTATTATTTGAATTATCTTGTTCATTATCAGAATCTGTAAATAACTCATCAAATGCGGAAATATTTTTTTGTTCTGTAGCTTTTCTTGCTAGGATTTCCCCTTGTATTCGCTTTACACGGTCAACAAAAACCCCATACCATTTGGTTGACATTTTAACTTTGGGGTTTGGATGTGTTGCCCAATTAAAAAGCCCTTTTATGGTATCAAGACTAATAATTGGGACATTGGGATTGTTATGTGCATTATAGATTTGTTCGGATAAAGATTGGTTTCCTGTGATTTGGGTTAGTTTATTTATACAATATGAATCTTCATCATCAATTAACCAATAGTCCAAAATAACTTGTCCAACATGTCGAACAAAATCATAAAATTTGCTGGTGTTAAAAGTGTATCGGTTTGTTTCTGGGTCAAACATATTTTTCTGCCAAAAGAAGGCCACATGAGGAATTTCATAAGATTCGGTCCATGTGTCTCCAATTAATCTAAGTGCACGAACTCGGTCAACTTCATGTGATATTAATTTATCTTTATCATGGTGATTTTCCAAATATTCCACAACAATTTTATATTTGCCCACATGAAAAGCCATATCGGTTCGTAATTTACCGTCTGTGGTTTTTGCTGTATCTTCAATCGAAATTTTATCCGTATTAACAAACACATACCCATCATTATAATAAAACATACTTGCAATCAAATCAGCTCGATTGGCTTTTTCGAACCAGCCATGTAATTCACTTACTAGTGCATAATGAAACTGGTCTTGATTTCTAATGTAAAATTTTGTTGAATCTGCTAGCTTTAAGTAAGCCTTATGTTTTCTTTTTGGATCTTTTGAATAAAATCTTTTAATAACTCCATACTTGTTAAGTAATTGGATGGTATTAAAAGATGTTTTACTTCCAGCGCTTGACCAGTCTTCCTGGGATAAAAATTCTAACAGTTTTTCGCATATTTCAGATTTGGAATACTTGGGGTGCGAACTATCCCAATAAGCAGGCATGTTAGTAATTTTTAATTTTTTGTTTCCAGTTGTTTTGGTCTGGGTACTAGTATTAAAAGTTTTTATAAGATTTGAACCGGCAAATTCGGTTTGTAAATAATTTGTGGATACAAAAGTTTCTTTCATTGTTATTAAATTAATATTTATTATGTTAATTTATTATCAATTTTTCTAGCCTTAACCAATTTATTCAACTGGTTTCCATATTGTTAAATTGGTCCCATAAGCTAAACAATAACATGCTTCTTTAATTTCCGCATATGTTTCTAGGTGTTCCAAAAGTAATTCACAAGCTTGAATTTTTTTGTCTGCACGGGCAATTAAGTTTTCCAAAAGTAAATTTACAAGAACTTTGGTTTCAATATCTTTAATCATTTTTCCGAGATGGTTTTTAATATCTGTTGCGTTTAATTCCACGCAAACAAATCCATCTGAATATTCAACTGGGGTTTTCATCTTTAAAATATAAAAGAAAAATAATTTATTAATTATTTGCACGTGTTAACGTTGTTAGACCTAAACAGGATTAAATAATTTATTAATTATTTGCACGTGTTAACGTTGTTAGACCTAAACAGGATTAAATAATTTGTTAATTATTTAACGTGTTTACCGCAAAAAGTCCAGAATTAAATTTTTTATGTGCAACTCCTAAAGCAATTGAATCAATTGATTCTTGTTTAATTGTATCGTATTTTTTCAGATAAACTGGACTAAAGTAAATTTTGTTACTGGCATTTTCACCATCAACACTTTTTAATTTAATTTTGTTGTTGCTAATATTAATTTGGACCCGTTCAACAATTGCAACAATTGGACCTCCAATCATTTTAACTTGAGAATTAGCTTCATTGGCATAGTCTTTTTTTGAAACTTTTATTAATTTTATTCTATACAAATATAATCCATTATATTTGTCGGCCTTGGCTTTATCAGTATTTGGACCCAGGTCTAATTTTTCTAATGCTAATTCACGTAATTCGGTTTTTCCATTTGAACTACCAAGTAAATTTGCTTTTTTACTACTGACAGCATAAATGTAATATTTGTCAATTTGTTTAAGTATATCTCCCATTATAATTAAATAAAATTAGATTTTAAATTATAATTAGGCAAATATTATATAAAATAAGTTTCAGTCCAAAATTTAATTATTTACAATTATTTACTTGGAGGATTAAAAATTGATTCAAGTATTTTTTGAACAAGTTGAGCTTCTGAGGAACTTGGATTTGCATTAGCATTAGCATTTGGGTTAGCGTGGGGGTTAGCATTTGGGGTTCCGGGTTGACCAGGTCCAAATGCGAATCCAAAAGGATTTGATTGTGGCTGAAATTGCTGATTTGAATTTTCAGTCGACTTTGATGGTTCAGTTTGCTTTTTAGAACTGGAAGGTCGATTTCTTTTACTCATTCTATTTTGAGGTCTAAATAAGAAATCAGATTGGTTGGATTGGTCAGGTTGGTTCGGTTGGTTTGATTGGGTAGAACGCGCATGAGGACTACGATTAATGTTTTCTAAACCATTCATAAGTCCTTCAGTAATAATATGCTTTAAAATAGATTCATAGTCTTCATTTTCAGACTCAGAATCTTCTTGATTTGGTAATACATCTGAAAGATTAATTTCATTTGATTTAGCCATAAAAGACTTGTTTGGGTCTTGAGATTTTGTACCATCAGAACCACCAACATTAAATCTGATTTTTCTTGGAGCAAAAACAAGTTCATCGTCAGAATCAGTTAATTCTGAATCAGATTCATATTCGGTGTTTAAAAGTTTAGTTGTTGCCTTTGCATTACGATGGGCAGGAGTTTGGTTAGGTACAACTGTGCTTGATGTGTTAGTAAATTGTTTGGTTGGTGTTTGAAAACCATTTGACGAGTTACCAAGTGTACCAAATACTTTATTAAAATATTCAGACACATCTGTTTGAATTGAATTTTGTTGTGCAACAAGTTGGTCCATATCTTGCCTCAACTTTGTATTTTCCCTTTCAATTTCTGCATACGAAGCTTTAAGTTCGTTATGACGTTCGGCAAGTCTGTCGAATTCGGCTTTATTAACTGAAGGAGAATTTTCTAGTTGAAGTTTTAGTTGGCGGTTGACATTTTCTAGTTCGCTGATTCTATCAACAAACTGCTTGGTAAATTGGGTAATCATACTCATAAGGGCACTATTTGTTTGGGACATTAAATAATATAAGCTAAAGAATATAATTATTATATTATTCAATTTTTTTAAATTAACGGATTTAATTTAAATGTAGGGATTTAATTAAATTTGAATGTATGTCCACATTCTAAACAAGTAACAAAAGTAGTAGGAGGTTCATCTCCTGCTCTTGTTTGTTTTTGTGTTACTTGACATCGTGATTTTTTGCACTTGACACAAGTAAATACGCTTGAGCCAGCTGTGTTATTTTTCTTATACTCTTCCATTTCCCTTTTCTTAATAATGTTTTCATATTTTTCAGGATTTAATTCTTCTGGTTTCATAAATGCAACTTTTTTTCCATCAATTTTTTTTTCTTTTAACGCTAATACCAAATATTGGGATTCTTTATTGTTAATCTGACACAAAATTTCTTCACTTTTAGTATCATAAATTGATTGAATAAGATATGGGGTATCATTTGTTTCAGCATATTCTTTTGAAAAATTATAAATACTTAACTCAACATCCTTGGCAATTTTCTCACCAAGAGATTTTGCAATTTGTTTAGTTACATTATTACGGCTTGCACTATCAATGTCCATTTTATTAATTTGAATAAGAAATATTTTTTTATGTATTTATTTCAATTTTTTTTAATATATTGGGTAAAAAATTATATTAAAAATTACAACTACGCTGTTTTATAAAATAATTTTTACATTAAGTTAATTTCATAGGTTTAACCAGATGCAGGGTAACCAAGTTTAATACTTGAGTCTGATGTATTAGCATTAACCTTACTTAAAATTTTTTTAATTTTGCTTACTTCAGGTTTGGAATTGGTACTTGACACAGTCTGGGAATCTTTTTTGTTTTCATAAGTAAAATTTTGTTTTGACCCATAGACTACTTCCCAAGTCATTGGAATAACCCATTTCTTAAGAGGTACAATGTATCCATTTGCATCAATTGATTGTAAACTATTATAGTCAATTTGATTAACAATAGTTGAACCAAATCTATCCTGATACAAATTCTTTGGATAGTTTTTGTCATCGGTTGGTTTGGTTGATAATTCAGCTAAAGTTGACGGTAAAGATGAATCATTATATCGATTGGAAGTATCCACATAAACCGAATCAACATATTCTTCCATATTATATAGTCTTGGGCGGAACATTTTGTGATTTAATGAAAGAGTTCCAAACATTTGCTTGCCCGCATCAACATCTGACATTTTAGAATCAATTGAATATAGGTTATTCCAAAATGGCACAGTTCGAGAGTATTGAGTAAAGAGTTTTCTTTCGTTTGAATTTAACCAAGTACCAAAACCTCTTACTCTATTTTTGTTAATAATTTCAAGAGGGTCTTTAGTTCCACAAACATATTTATAGTCAATATTCATATAAGTCATATGTGCGCTGATACAACTGGGTGTTAAATATACATTGGAACCATTATAATAACCACGTACACAAGGTAAATGGAATCGAGCAACAATTGAGAAAAAGTCGTCATATCGGACTGGGAAAAGTTCAAAACAGTGATTTAAATGAGGTGATTCAATTTTAAATTTATAAGTAAACACCAAATCAATGTCCTTATTTGCTTTATCAGGAACAATAGCGTCAGATTCATCTTCTTCCTCTGTATCAACTAAATCATTAGTAGTTGATTTGGTGAATTTCTTACGGTTAATATAAATTCTAAAGTCAACACCATCATTCATAAAAATTTCAGGATATCTGGCTTTAAGATTTGCTACTTCATCTGGTGCAAAGTCTTTCGTGAGTTCATTGACTTTATCATATTTAAGTTGTTCCCAATAAGGTCTGAACTGGGCCCGCACAAAATCTTCGTTAATATTGTCCATAACATATTTTACTTTGTTGGTAATTGTTTTGTCGTCAAAGTGGATTTTCTCATTAATAAAGTCTTCAGAAACAAAAATATAACCAATTTTATTTAATTTAAGTTTAATATGTTCTGGATCTGCATAAGGAGCATTAAACTTACAAACGTTAAGTACAATTTGATTATGAAACTGATGTACATTATCAATAAATGTAAAGTTATCTTTGGCTATAAACATTACGTCAATATCTGACTTTGCATAGTATTCATTAAAGTAGTTATTAAATCTTTCAGTTTGTGTGTCGCATCCAATAAATCGAGACATAAGAGGATGTGACTTTTGAACACATGCGGTAATGATACTTCCGGTAATTCCAACCTTGTGTTTGGCAAAATCAAATCCCTCAAAAATATTAAAATTAGGATTACCAGTGCAAAAAATGTTCATTCTAATTTTAAATTCATCAAGGTTGCAAATACCTGTGTTTGTTAATGTTTTTTCGTTGGTCACATAATCTGGAATGCCGCAAACATTTTCATCTGGTTTAAGTTCACTATCGGCAACTAAAATTGGCATGTAAGGATTTTCCTTAGGTTTTTTGTGATTAAAAGGAAATACGGGAAGTTTAGAAGCAGTATTAATATCAAAGATAAAGTCATCAGATGTTTGGACAAATGATTTTTTAATACATTCTTCAAAATAAAACTTTAACCATGCATATGAAAATAAGTATCTAAATAATGGTGCATGGGTTTTAATAACCGGATTCATCATATTAAGAATTTTTTCATTATTAAGTACTAGATGTGCGTGTTTTTTACTAACAACTAATTCGGAAAACAAAATAAATTTTTGCTTTTCATTTAAAGTTTCAAACAATTGAACAATATCATCACGCGAAAACTCAGACTTGGCTCCCATACGATATAATCTGTAGCCTTTCTTTTGAATAATTGAAGATATGTCTACAAATTCATCTTTTTTACTTTCTTCTAATTCCTCAATATAGTTTTCATCTGATTCTTTTGATTTTTTATTTTCAAACATTTCCTTGACTAAACTGGCAACAACTTTATTTTCAATTCTATTTGACTGAAAAACAAAATTACGATCCTTGAATTTGGTTGAAAAGTTTACTAAACAATTATAATATTGGGTCCAATATGCGGAATCTTCCATGTTAGACATCATTGAACACAAGTATTCATTAGCTTTATAGTTATTATCATTCACACCAAAATACTTGTTAAGTACACGTGTTTTATAAATGTTTTCCAAAGTGTCAGTAGATTCATATTGTTCAAGATATTTAATTAAATTTTGATAAGAAATGTTTAAAATAGGAAGAACAACATTTTTATTACCAAGACTATAATTAAAAATATTATATTTGGCTAATTGTGCATCACTCATAAGAACAATGCTATCAAAATGATGTTTGTTCTTGAGCACTTTAATTGAAGCTTTATGAATAAGTAAATTGCCTGCAACTTTATCAAATGTTTCTTGATCAACTTGCCAAGAATAAAAATCAACAGGTACAGATTCACTATTCTTTTTAACAAGAATATAAACATGAGAAAAATACTTTGCAATATTATCTTGTTCAAGTTCTACCATTTCTCCAGAGTTATCATCACGATAATTAATGGGGGTTTTATTGTTTAAGAACGGATTTTCTAACATAATAGACATTAATATAAGGAATTTATTATGTAACTTGTTTGATTATCAATTTTTTTATTCGCGCAATCAATATCAATTTCTGAGTTAACAATTTATATAAATGAAAATTAAATTTTAAAAAAAGTGGAAAATTTTTAATAATAAATTAAACTTTCACCAAATTAGTAAATAAGTTTTTTGTATTTGTTAGATTCGAGTTTTTCAATATAGTCTTGTTTACACATATATTCAACAGACTTTGTAAAAATATCATTATCAAGTTCAAATACACCAATTGCATTTTTAACCACATCAAATAGTTCAGAAAACTCCATTGCACGGTCACGGTCTTTAAGTGTTGAATTAATTACAGTGGTTGTGATTTCTTCTCTAGTATGGACAATTTCTTCGCGTCGTTGTTGGTCCCAAATTGAAGCGTAATCAGAATTAGTAAAAAAGATTTCAATTAAGTTAGTTTTTTCTGATGACTGGATGCTGGATTGTAATACTAAAAAGTCCCCTTGTATTTTGAATAAACTGGAAGCAACAAGTGAACCAATAATATCAGAACGAAATTTTTCAGTATAGTTGGCAAAGAATTTTGCAGATTGAATTTGACTAACTTGAACACGGTCAGTATCAGAAAACATTTCCATAACCATAAATTGAATTGGTAACATGATTAAATTGGTTCCTGCGTAACTAACAGAAACTTCTCCAAAGTGAGGGAACCAATTAATAACACGTTTGTTGGAATATCGTAATTCATAGTATTGTTGATAATTTCTAAGATGCTTTCCTAACTGAGTATTTCTAATGGTTTCAACAATTTTGTTAGTAACAATGCCTTCAGTTTGATTAACATCCCAGTTAGAATAACTTGTAGTTATTACTGTCATTTTATTATCAAATGTACCAGTAGTTAATTTTACAAAGTTAAGGTTATCATCATAAGATAATTCAGTGTCAGTGATTACTTTATTTATCTTGTAGCATAGTTTATCTCCAAACTTCATTTTAAGAAATTCCACAATATTCTTTTCGCATTGAATATATTCGGCAAATTTATTTAAATCACCGGTTTTAGTGTCGAATTTACTAATGGTATCCATTAGTCTTTTAATTAAGAATTGATAATATTTGGCAACAAAAACATCTTTATCTTTAACATTTGAAACAAACTTTAAAAGCTTTATTGCTTCAGTGGTTTTATTTCCATTAATTAAATTATTAACAGTTGAGTGAATTTGTTCAAGTAAATCTTCTGAACTTAATGAAACCATAATTTTTTGGTTAATAATATCTTTACAGTCTTGTTTTTCAACTAATTGGTCGACATATTTAAGAATATTAATTAACTTGAATACACCAGTATCACCAGGTTGTTTTAATACTTTATCAATTAAGCAAATAATTTCCTTTGATAAATTAGAAACCATTTCATCCTTACCCTCAAAAGTTGTGTCAAGTACAATAGATGAAAAATCCTTCCAAATATTTGAAAAAGTAAATTCAATTTCTTCTAGAGAATTGAATTGAATTACTTCGGTAAGGTTTTCAATAATTAATTGAATAACAGGTAGAGCAAATACTTTAAAGTCTTCACCAACAAATTTATAGTATGATTTAACATTAGTACAAAACCTGATATTATCCGATAATTTTTGTATACGTTTGATGTTTTCAGGAAGGGGAAATTCTTCCATATTTACCAAATGCTTTTTAAACACATTACCAATAGTTTTTAGCATTTTAGTAAATGTTTCATTAGAATCGTACTTGCCAAGAGTTTTAGTAAGTGTGAGCAAGGTTTCAATTTCTCCTTTTAAACTCTTGTCGAAAGTAATAACTTGTTCTTCAATAAATAACATAATTAAACTGTCCGAAATAATTAAGTTGGTTAGTTGTCTTATGCCTTCTTTAACTACTTTGTTATCAGCAGACTTCATCATAGTGTTTAGGTACTCAAGTTTAGCGATAAAGTTTTTAAGAAACTTGTTTAAACTTGTAAAATCAAAACTTTCCTTTTTAATAAAAGTACGCATGTTATTTCTGCGTTGAATTAAGTAGTTTTTAATTTGAACATCCATGTTAATAGTAAAATCATCCGAGTTAATTCCTTCAAACCAAATAACTTGGTTAATATAATCAGGAATGAGAACACGAATATCAGAGTTAAGAAGATTTTCAAAATAGTTTTCTATTTTTGAAGCAATTCTTTTTCTGTCTTCGTTGACCAAATGATTTTCAATAATTCCAAATTTATCATAAAGTGACATTAATATAAGGATTTATTTGAATAATTTATACTTTATTCAATTTTTTTATAATAGTCATATTGAATTATTATAAAAATTTTAAAAAATATTAGGATTGTATCTGGGTGCATCATATCCATAAAGTTTTACTTTAAATGCGCCTTTTGCTGGGTCAGTTCCTGGAATTTGAACTGCTTGTCCATCTTCTATTTCTCTATCGCCTCTAGTTTTGATTGGAATTTTAACAACATTACCATCCATATTTCCCTGTACATAATATTCATATTGGTTTGAACCAGGCCAAGTTTGTCTACCAAATAAGCTATAAGCAGTTTCAGTGTTGTTTCTTAAAACTACTCCTAACATTTGGTAACTATCAGGATAACCTCTAGTTGGTACATTAATTATTTCTCTTACTGCTCTGTCAGGATAGGCATGCGCAGGAACTCTTCTTTCAGGTGGCGCAAAGTCATTTGTAATAACTCCTTGGTCTCGTCTTGCTAATGCTAAACGTTTTTCTAGTTCAGGACTTAATTGAACTTGTTCTTGTTCTTTAAGTTTGTCAGGAAGTTCAGCAATTGATTTTGCAATATTTGATAAAATTTGGTTATTATATTTGTAATCTGGTTCTCCACTATGTTTTTTCTTTTCATTATGAATATACCAAACAGCTAAGCCAATAAAAACACATACAATTATTGCAAGATGTGTTTGTGGTAAGCAAATAGTTTCTCCCATTACAAACAAATAGATTTTTTTATTTTTATAGATTTAATTTACGACCAATAATCAAAAATAAAATCTAATAAATCAAAATTTCCATTCTGTCCATTTATAATTTTATTTTGTTTTTTAATTTTATTATGGGATTTATTAGATTTTATTTTGCTAACACTGACTAAATTATTTATCATTATTAATAACCAACAAATCTGCGATGAGAAAGACTCAGTGTCTTTGTTTGACATTAATTTATAAGGAGCAGTAAATTGTTTTTCTATTTTTTTTAAATAAGGAAATGCTTTATATGCGGGTTGTGACAAAATTAAACTACCTAATTTAATATTAATCATGTACATAATCTCAGATGGTAATTGTTCCGAATATTTTCCAACCAACTGAATTACATTTAGCTCCCATTCTTCTTTATTTAATTGTCCAATAGGGTATTCCAAACAGTTTTTAACAAACTGAACAAATTGTTTAGTATTAATTGGCATTAAGTATTTTTTATTTAATATATGTGGGTAGTTATTATTAAAGCAAAATAAATATTCCATTTGTTCATCATAATCATTATTATAATATAAATGCACATCATGAAATTCGACAATATATTCGCATGATTTTATATTGACAAACTGCATTTTCATTAACTAATACTATATTTTAATTTTCCAATTTTTATTTTCCACTTTTATTTTTCCCCTTTTATTTTATCAAGTAATAAAAAGTCACATAGTTTTTTGAATTATCAATAAATCTTTTTCTTGGATAAATAAATTTAATTTTATTTTTTAACATGTAAGAGAATATTGACAAGTTAGATTCTAATTGAATGCTTTCTTCAATACTAATTCTTGAATTTACTAATAAAGACTTGATTAAAAAGTGTTCAATTGAGTTAGATGTTGGTTCAAGTTTAAGCCCATAGTCAAGCAATTCACGAGCCATTTTTGTTTGTTCAGATGTTAAGTTTGTAAGTAACCAAGACCATATCCAAATATTTGACTGATTATCAAAATATCCCAACATTTCAAAGTTATAATCTTTTTCCCCATTGTCAGTAATAAATGTAATTGTTTTATTTTCAGCGTTAAATTTAACATTGGCGTCAGAAACCCGTAATATTTCCAGGTTTGTTAAATTTTGATTATCATAATGTTGTAATGCTTTTTTAATAAATTGGTTTAAAGATTCGTCTTCCATTATTTAAACCGATAAAAAAATATTTAAACGATTATTTATTATTAATTGTTAATGTACATTTTAGCTTTATTATTTGGTTTAGTAAATTTTTATTTTTTGGCTTCTGCAATTGTTGTTATTACAGGATTACTTATTGAATATATTTTAGTTCCTTTGATTAACTCAGGTTCGCAAATACTAAAATTACATGTTTATTATTCAATTCAAAAAACCAATGACCCTCAACCCAATATTATGTCCAATACTTTTCATTACCAAAATAAAATTATTGGGTCTGACAAATCAAATAATACAAATGAAGCCACACGATATGTTAAAAAACAAGAACCCAATGTAAGTCAACAAACTCAATCTGTTGATACCATACAAACCCAGTCTGATAATGAAACTTGTTCACTTAAAACTACAAATATCCAAGAAAAAACCCCATTAGACAAAGTAAAAAAATCAAATGGTATAGTTATAGACGAAAGTTTAGATTAAAATAATAATAATGATTTAAAAAATAATTATCACAAGTATAATAGATGAATTCTCCAAAAAACATTTGCTTAAACTGCGGAAAAACTGGACATATGGTAAAGTCTTGTTCTGAACCCGTTGTTTCATATGGCATAATATGTTTTAAACTTACTAACGGGTTAACAGTTAGTAATAAAAGTATAGAAAATTATTTTTACAATAAATTCCTTGATATTTGTGAATTTAATTATCAAAATTTGGAAAACATAAAATATATTCCATTATTTTACGATAAGATTAAATTACTTATGGTTCGAAGAAAAAATAGTTTAAATTACATCGAATTTTTAAGGGGTAAATATGATTTAGCAAATAAAACCCACTTGAGTAAAATGTTTAAGTTTATGACTCAAGATGAAATTAATAAAATAATAACAACAGATTTTGACATTATGTGGAATGAATTATGGCAAGAAACAGCAAAAAGCAAAGCATACCAAAAAGAATTTGCAATGTCAAAATTGAAATTTAATGACTTGGTTAATAATAATTTTTATGGATTGGTTGGACCAGATACTCTGTCTGAATTTACAGAACCAGAATGGGGGTTTCCAAAAGGAAGAAGAAACATGTTAGAAAAAAATTTAGATTGCGCAATAAGAGAATTTTACGAAGAAACAAATTCAAGTGTAGCAAATATGCATATATTAGAAAGATTAAACAGTTTGGAAGAAGAATACGAAGGTTCTAACTTGGTTAAATATAAACATGTTTATTACGTTGCATCGACACAAGAAGATGATGAAACTACAGAATTAAACAATATCGAACACTTGTATGAAATTGGTGAAATTGGTTGGTTTACCATTCCTGAAGCTTTAGAAAAAATAAGACCATATTATGAGTCAAGAATTAAAATAGTTCATCAATTATATTTTTTTATTATTAATTTAGTCAATGCGATTGATAAAAGTATGCCTGGTATTGAATGTTAAAAAATATTTTAAAAATAATTTAGATTTTTTTTAAAATTAAAAACTATTATATAATAATATGCCAGAAAAATCATCTTGTCCAAAGGGCACGATTGAACGTGTTGGTTACGAATACAATAAAACAAATAAAAAAAATGGAACACATGTTAAAGTTGGAAAAACGTGTGTACCTGATAAAGGGAAACCAGGTAAGGGTCCAAAATTAATTCCCATGCCAAAAGAAGATGAAGGACTTTTAACAACTTATGGATACTCTTTAAAAGATTCTCATGAAAAAAGAATAAAAGCATTAAAGAAAGCTAATGTTAATGAAGATGAGTTAAAAGTACTTAGACATGTTAATGCATTACGCACATTACAAAAATCTAATGAGAGATATTATAATAAACTAAACAAAGATTTTAAGTGGTTGCAAGACAATTACAATAAGAAAAATTGATAACAAATAACATTATTTAAACAGTAAATACCTATAATAAATAATGGAAATAAACTATGAAATCATTATTAAACACTTGTGTGGAAAAAATACTAAGACAAATGGTAAAAATGCAGCTAAAGAACCTAACCCGTTTCAAACTCAAAAAAACATTTATACATATGCAAACACCTTTCCAGAACCATTTAAAAAAATATTGGGGGAAAAATTTTACAGATATGGCGTAACAACAAGCGATAATGAACATAATAATATTAGTTTCTGGTCTAGTATTATGACACTGTTGGATAAAAACTTTATTATTCCTTACACAACTGATGAAATTCCAATGATAAACCAGTTTAAAACCCAATTAATTAATGCGTATGATAAAACCAAGTTATCTGATTTTATACAAAAGCTCGATAAAAATGATATAAGAGAACGATTTAGACTAAATCCTGATTTACTTGTTATTCAATATGTGTGTGATATGTTGGACATAAATATTTGGATTTTTGATTTTAAATTAGAAAAAATTCAAGTAGTCTATCCAAAAGATATTATGAATCCATGGAAACAATCATTATTTTTTGCTAATTATAATATTAGTTGGGAACCAATTATGTGCGTGAAATCAAAGGGTAACATAACAAGATTGTTTGATTATAATCATTCGGTTTTTAAAGAATTAATTGGGACTGATGGAATTGAATATTTCCAAGGTACCCAAATAGGAAAGGAATATATTTGTATTGATAATATTGGCGATGTTATTGTTCAAGAAAAACAAAAACTTGGTATTACTAATGTAAAATTATTAACTGATGAATCAGATGATGAATCTACTGATTCTGTTCATACAGATGATAATTCTGATGAAGCAACCAAATATTTTGTAAAGGCAGATGAACTTGAAGAAATAAAGAAACTTAATAAAACAAAAATGAACAAAATGAAAGTATCTGAATTAGTTGATTTGACAAAAAAATTAAATATAGTAATTTCAAAGAAAAACCCAACCAAGGCTATTTTGATGGAGTCAATTTTAAGTAAAATTTCTAATGGCTAATGTATTAAATCATGGTGCCCGTTTATTTAAACTAAAAAATATATTTAATTAATAATGATTATTATTAGGATTATAGTTTTAGCTTTATTTTTAATTTTTGTGGAAAAATATCCAAAATTAAAAGGATACACCCCTGATACTAAATTTAATTTTTATAGGTCATTAATGTGCATGTTTTTTGCGTTGTATTCAATTGAAAACACAGTTAATAACTTGGGTCCTGGATATGCAAAACCATTTGATTATAAGACAGATGGATTTACAGATATTTCCAAATGGTTTATAGCGTATTTGGTTGTAGACATTGGAAAAATGGCATGGATGAAAAATACCCGATGGGATTTATATGTGCATCACATATGGTGTTTAGCAAGTTATTGTTTAGCTTTTTATCATGATAAAGTTGGTTTTATGGCAAATTTGGTTTTAGTTGCAGAAGCTATTAGTATTGTTTCTGGTGTTGATTCTCAATACATGGAAGAAAAAGATTTAGCCAAATCAAAAGCATGTAAAGTATATAGAAAAAATATAATTAAATATTTACGCCAACCATTATGGGTTCTGTGCTTTTTATTGACTTTGTATCATGCACATAGTTTACCTTCAATTCTATTCTGGAACTATATTATCGGACCACCAATTATGATTTACTTGGACCGCTATTGGGAAAAGAAATGCGACAAGGTTATAGAAAATGCTTAAGCATTTTTATTAGCTTACTGGTCTGCGACCGAGCAAGGTGATTGATTCTGCTTAAAATAAATAGTTTTATATTATCTTTAAATAAAAAAATATTCAAGTATGATTTAAAGCCAAATTTTTATTATTAAGTTAATGTGTATTATTAGTGAACCTGTCGAATCAGTCGCTAAGACTAAAATTTTAGTAGCTCCTGATGCAACCGGAACCCGTCAATTAACTGTTTATTCCAATGCAGTTGATAATAATTCTCCCAATAACGCTATGTTATTACCTGTTCCAAATCCCAAATCAGTGCAATTCCATGATTTATCCAAGTACAAAAACATTTTTTCTGATTGCGATAACAGTTTTTACAAACCTGTATCCAGAAGTTTTGGTTTATCCTTAAATAGTTATAATTCAGATGGCCACAAATCTGCAAAGTTAGCAGTTTTCGATGTTGGAAGTTACAAGGTGTCTTTAGCTATGGGAATCAAAGATTTAAAACGTGTAGATGAATCCGTATTTTCTTTATCTGATGGATGTTATGAAATGATGTCACAAGAGTATTCTGACCCTGTATTTGGTTTTGTAATTTGTAAATTAAATACTGGACGTGAAGAATACCATCCAATGGGATACTCTCATGAAATTTCTGGCGGTAAAATGTTTATCCCAACTAAACATTACCACGCACATGGACCTGTTAATACCGATAGATTTGAGTTTGGGGCTGGAGTTCAAACACGTCAACCTGAATTAGGCACAGTAAAATATGATTCATCCAACATTGACAATTCACCAATGTTTGCAAATTCTGGTTTTGGATTTAGTACTGGTAACATTGGCTGGGAAGGGTTTGGTGCTGGCTTTGGTAATTTTAGAACTCAATCCCAACCATTAATTACCGAAGACTGGGCTCATGAAATTTACTTGTTCAATGGTACTAATAAATCAAACCCTCAATTTGTTAATATGAGCAGAACTAATGAACTTTGGACTGGTGAAAACTTGATTAAAGCCGGGCTAATTGACTTTAACTTTTCTAAATTATCCCATTTTGAAAAACATAAAATTTCAGGCCATCAAAAAAATATGGATTTGGAAGCAACAATTGATACCAGTCCAAATGATATGAAATTATTAAATTCAATGAAATCAGCTTTTGCTTTTTAAACAGTATAAAAACAAACGCTATTTTTATAATTTTCACTAAGAATTTTATAAAAAATATCTATTTTATAATAATGACTCATTCAGATCAATTAATAACACCTGAAGTTTGGGGTCCACATGGATGGAAGTTTATTCATTATGTAACATTGGGATATCCTGAAAATCCCACACCTGCACAAAAAGAAAAATATAAAGCATTTTTGGTTTTACTAAAGGATGTATTACCTTGTTCATTGTGCGCAAACCATTATGGTGAGAATTTACAAAAAGAACCCTTAACCGAGGAAGTAATGGGTTCCAGAGAAAATTTAATCAAATGGGGTATCAATATTCATAACATTGTTAATGAATCTAAAAATAAACCAGTTGTAAAATACATTGAAGCCAGAAGGTTTATTGATACCGATGTTCAATGTAAACCAAATATAAATCCAGTTGTTAAAGACTATGGTAACACTAATGACCAATCCATTTCTCCATATTTGGAAACTTTTGCTAATGGGGAATCTAAAGAACCTGGTAATAAATCCAAACCAACAAGTACAGGCACGTGTGCATCAAATAATATGAATATTGTTTATGGAATGATAGGACTTTTGGTTGCACTTGTTTTTATTGCTGTTGTGTACAAAAAAAAATAAAAAAACCATTTAAACCCAAGTTATCATTAAGTTAATAAGCTAATAATGTCTAGTCAAAATGTGCCTCCTCCTGAACTTAAAACTGATTTTGAAGTTTTAACTATTAAACAAACAGTAATGAAAATAAACAACCGTATTATTGCAATGGAAAAATCCGGCAAAACCGATAGTTTTGATTTTGAAATGGAAATTATGACTGAATATCCTGAATTCTATCAATCACATCCTTTTCTTGTTAAAAAATTATGTAAACGCGACGATATTGCAATGTTATACAAAATGCTCGACCAACTTGAAGCAGTTCAAGCTGGAGAAAAATCCATGGCTAGTGTGGAATTAAATCTCGGAACCCAACTTGCAAATAAATACGTTTACCCTAATTTGAAAAAATAAACTAAAATGATATTTTTGATAATTACCCGGAATTTGAAAAATCCAATAAAATGACTTTTAATTAAATTTAATGTAATTTTAATTAAAATTTGTTTTTTACTTTGCTAAATATTTACTTTTATACTTGCGGTATTTTCTATCATATGTGTCCAATATATTAACAATTCCCTGTGGACCTTGGGTATTTAATGTAGCTAACACTGTATTTAAATCAGGTCTAGGAACATTATATATCGTATTGACTAATTTGGATCTTGTTATTGCTAATTTATTATTGGCTAAATCAATTCGTAAAGCTTGTGGGGTTCTGGAAAAAAACAAAGTGTTTAAGGTATTTATTTTTTCAGTAGGTTCTACTTGATTTAATAAATTAACATTTTCAGGATGGTCAAATCCTCTTGATGAACCTACATCAACACGATAAATATGATTGTGATTAGTACCAATACAATCTGTTGATATACCAAAAATTGTTGGATTATAATGGGTACCAGTACGTTGATTAATTAATTTTGGTGGGCCATAATATATATGGTTTCCAAGTATCGTTTGGGTTTTTTCATTATTAATATAATCTGTACTTGAAGAATCAACAAAAGTTATTGAAGGTTGGTTTCTCATTGTTGATTCTGATTGAATACAATGTCCGATTACAACATTTACTCCTTTTGAATTTGTTGGTTCAGTTGTTGTGCAATTTGGGTCTGTTGGAGGTAAAGTTAAACAAAATTCTGTAATGGTTTTACTAATATCGTCACAAAACTCATCATCAATTGCAAAACTATTTGCTCTTAATACTCCTGATTTTTGACCAATTCTATTATTTGGTCCTTGTGTACCTGTACCAATTGGTGTTCCCCATATTCTTTCCCATAAAGGTCCAGATCCGTTGTTTAGTTTTAAATTAATTTTGCCAATTGTGTCTTTGTTTATATCCAAAAATTTTTTCAAGTCTGGGTCCGTATAATCTGGTATTTTTGTTAATATTTCAGTAATATCATTATGGTCTTCCCAATCTAACTCTATTGTTAGTTGTCCATGAACAAAAATATAGTTACCAATTTTATATGATAATTTAAAGTCTGATTTAATTGCATCATAACCTGGATTTCCAATTTCAAAAAAATTAAATCGTGTATAGTTGATTCCATCAATTGTTATGTACGGTTTTCCCGGTAGTTTTTTAATTAAGTTAATTGAATTTTCCAAATCAGTAGGAAACATATAAGGAGCTGACCTTTTCATTGGTATTATTCCAGAACTTATCGTAGGTTCAGGAAACATGTTTAATAGTTCATGATTGCCTGCTACTTTTATTATTTTACCTTGTTTAACTCCAGTTCTATCTTCTAAGCTGTCAGCATCTGCATTTATTCCATTAATAAATAATAAAATTTTATATTCAATTTGGGGGTAATAGTGCGAGTGAGATTTATCACCGGTATATACATATGGTATGTCATCAAATGTTATAGTTTCTGGAATTAAATTTCTATCAAGTCTTGTCGCATCTAATATATCCCCAACAATAACAACAACTTTATCGCCCCCACACCATTCGTAATTTAGTGTACGCGAATATAAAATTTGATTTGATGGTTCGGATAAATCAAGATTTAAAAATGTATCTAATTCAGGGTCACGCTGGGTTTTGCCTCCAGAATTATAGTTTGGTTTTTTTCTTATTACTCCAAGCACATCTCTAAGTGTAATAATTAAGGTATCAATATCACCATGAACATCAGAAAATGTGCCTATTTCTGACGGCAAATATGGATGAATAGTAAAAATCTTTGACATTGTTTTATATTAAATTAGATTTTTAAATATAAAATAATTTTCCAACTTTTTATTGGGAATTTTTTCAGGCACAAATTATTCCAATTAAGCCTGTGATAAATTTGCCTTGTTCCATTTGTTTTTGTTTTCAAAGTAAAAATGTTAAAAGTTCAAATTATTTCACTAAAGATGAAATAAATTTCGCTTGTTCCATTTCATATTTTTCCTTTGATGATTTTAACAACTTTTCCATATCATTTTTTGTTTTATCAAATAGATTTTTGGATGGAGGATAAAAATTACTTGCCCACCATTTAGTTGCTTCTATTTGTTTCTCTCTGTGTGCATGATATTTTTCACCAAAATAATTATTTTCTTTAATATACTTGACAATTTCATTAATCATAATTTGTTGGGGATTAGCTATTTTAGTATTCATAAATTTAAACTTATCCAAATATCCAGCTGGTAAATCCATATCAGGATAAATATCATAGACAAATTTATTTGAGTTCATTTGTTCAAGTACTTTTTCAAGTGAACCAATTTTAGTATTTAATAAAGCTGAATCTTTCTTTTGGTCGTACTTAAAACCCTTGCAAATAATATATTTTTCTGAATTTGATGCACGGGAAAAATAAGGCTTGTAAATATATACCTGATTATAAAAACTGGATAACAAATAAATCATTTTAATTGAAGTAATAGTAAATGTTTCAAATAACTTGAGAACAAATGCACCATCTTTAGCTTGAACTCTAAGTGCAGCAACAATTTCTCCTAAAATTAATTGGTATCCTTCTTGTTCTTGGTAATTTTCGTCATCCCAATCAAAACCACCATCCGCAGTAACTAAGTCTGCATAAGTTTTTGATTTTTCAATGTCTTTTTTAAAAATACTAATTGTTTTAACTTGCGTAATATCTCCATTTGATTTAGTTCCATGAGACTTTGCTTCCTTTGTACTAACTGTGTCATGAATATTAATTAATCCGGGAGTATGAGAATTATAAAATCCTAAAAACTGTTTTCCCATCTCAATATATTTGCCTTTTTCAGGATGAATAGTTACACCAAATATTTTATCCTGTGCTACACCAGGACCAAGTTTTTCCCTGTAATTGATAACTGCCTGAATAAATGCTCCAGGGCCTTCTGCTAATGCTGCATAAGTTAACTCTTTTTTATCGGCAACTCCAAATAAAAATAAAATTTCCCACATTTTATAAAATGCTCTTGATAGAATTTCGGGAGCTTCTTCTTTTATGCCTAAATAAGTTTTTGTTAAATTTTTTAGTGAATCTTCGTAATTTGCTACCACATGCTCAAAAGGATTAATCACGTAATAGAACTTGTTTTTAGTTTGTAAGTTATTAGTTATGCTCATTGCATTTTTGGTGCGATGCAAGAAATTATGAAAACCAAGACTTGTTAACGGCATGTTGATAGTGGAACTTAAAATTAAATTGTCTGATTTTGATTTATCTAGGACATCTGATTTACCAGATTCTAACTCAAATATGAATGGTTGGTACATTATTAATAAAGAGAAGTTATCTATATATATTTTTCTTATCAATTTTTTCTATTTTTTCAACATTTCTTATATTCTTAATATTAAATTTTAACCAATTTAAAAAAATTGATTTGGGCAACCTTTGAACTCGAAGAACACCCTTTAATGATTACAAATTTACATAATTTCGTTTTAAGTTATATAGAGAAACACAATGTAACCATTACTTCCAAAACCGATTTGGCAAAACTCAGATATGATATTTGCAAAGAGTTTGTAAAGTTAGGTCGTGTGTTTAGTACTGATGCGTTTGACCATAAATTATATCCAATTGTTTCAACAACTAGAGGTAGACCACGTATTGGTTGGACATGTTGTGCACATCATAATTGTTCCAAATGTGAATTTACAAATAATGAAAGTTTACGCACCCATTTAACAAATCTTAATGCATATAAACCGTTTTACACACAATCACATGAAATTACCGAAACCAAATATGGATGTGCTAATGGGGAATTCTATTGCACTAGTTCAATGTGTGATTTCAAAACCCCAGACGAAAACTTAATGAAACAACATTTAAAATTACTTGGTATTGAACCATATTTTAAACTTGGTGACCCAATTACTGTCGAAGAATATTACAAATTTTACATGGATACTCATGAAGTTGTTTCCCCGTACACTAATTTTACAAAGTTAGCTGAAATGATTGATATAATGTTAGCACATGGACTTAAATATAATCCTGAAGAAACATGTTGTTGTTGTTTAAGTGAACGACCTAGTGTGATTTTCATTGGATGTTCACACAAAGTTTTATGTTCCGGCTGTGTAAAAAAATTATCTAATCGCAAATGCCCAATTTGTAAAAAGGGATTTACCAATTATATAAATTTGGATACAGGAATGAGTTTTTATCATCCGAATAATTTATCAGCACCTGTGTCAACTGCACAACAAGCTCAACAATCCCAATCTGTTCCAACTGCTGCCATGGGTGCACTTGATATTTCTGCTGGTTCAGGTGTTCCAACTAATCAAGAACAAAATTATTGTGTAAGCATATGAACTTGAAATAAATAAAATTAAACTTAATGTTCTGGTTCTTCAAATATTAATTTGTATACTTTAAATCCATTAATATTTTCCTCAACCATTTCTTTAAAAATTGTACATTGACCTAAAGTTTCATGCCATTCTCTACAAGTGTTTCCAACTTTACTAATTAATCCAGAAATAACTCCCATATTATCTTGTTCTATATCCATTAAATTTTCCAGTCTACACGGACAAGGTTTATATTGGTAATCGGAATAAAAATTCCAAATACAATTATAAACTTCATCAACAGTTTGTGCTTTTTTTACTAATTTTAGGTATTTGAAAGAAGTTTGTTGGGGATTAACTGGACACTTTATAAACTCATAATTTTTACTAGAACTTTTAAATTGGTTTGCACCATGTGTATTATCATCATAATTAACTGCCTGGTTATTTTCAACCCATTGAATAGGATAATTTAATTCATAATTAACAGTAAATTTTATTTTATTGAACGTGTTCATTGTAAAATTGATTGGAATGTCGCTTAATATGTTAAAAAAACAATTTTTTATACTTTCACACAGACAAATTAGTCTCAGGTTGTGAATAAACAATTCTTGGAGTAAACTTATAGTCTTTGTAAAAAGTAGATGCAAATCTTCCAGGTTCAACAAATTTAACCCCGTTTAATTTGTCCATTAGGGGTTTAAGTACACGCATTGCACCATCTTTACCATCTAGTGGTTTAGTTTTGTCATTTGTAACCCCAGTAACAAACCCAGGGTCAGCATTATAAGCCAAAAAATTTTCCGGTAAACCTGAACGAACTCGGTCAACCAAATTATCCATTGCAATTTTATTCATTGATGTTATAATATGTGTATCGGTATGTGTAAATGCTTCCGTTGAACTCACATTAATTAAATAATGAGGTTCTTCAGGACTGGTTTGGATCCAATTGTCAAGTACCTTTTGAAAAATAATAGTTGGTGCTATTTGATTAATCATGTTCGCTTCCAGAATTTCTCCTGTATCAGTTTCAATAAGGTTTTGTGTCCATTGGGTTTTCCATGTTCTATCTTCTTGAATATTTTTATGGGTATTAATATTAATTTTATTATCAGCCATAAATGTTCCCAGTTCAGGTGTCATGCCAATTTGGTCCATTTGCCCAAGGTGATTTTCAAGTCCATTGGTTTTTTGGTAATATGTTGGAGATTGTCGAACAGTTTGAAATGCATTGGAAATAAATGTATTGATTTTATGTGATTTTAATTGTTCGATTAGGTCAAAAACTTGAGTCAAGTTGGTAAAATCACATCGCAATATGTGAATCCGATCAGACCAGGAATAATAATCTGGCTCTGATATAAAATTTAATCGTGCACAATTTGGAAACCGTGTTGAACCAACAACAAATCCACCATTGCGTAAAATTTCCAAAGCAATTGAATATCCCACAGTATGTCTACAACCTGATACATATGCCCTAATTGTTTCCATTGGAGCTTTATATAAACGATATGAATGGTTTAAAATACCACATGTATAACACATCTCAGTTTTATCAGCAAAATAACAAGATTTACTATGAAGTTGTTTGCACATATAACAATAATGTTTGGCTTCTGGAAATTCATCATCAAATGTTGTTAAATCAGAAAATTTTTGAGCTTGACCTAACCTTTGATAATTTAATAGGGTGCAGTATATTTTTCCATCTGACCAAACAAACTCTTTATTTGATTTTTTTAAAATAGTACTGGGTTTAATTGTTTTTCTAACAGAATTAAATCCAACCGCAAATGTTCTTTCACTACTAATATGACCGGCACGAGGAGCGTACCAGTTTTTTTGATAAATTGAATTAAATGTTTCCAAATTAAAATTAAAAGTTGGAGAAAAAAAGTTACTAATATTAATTAATTTTTTACAATTGGCATGAATTAAATTTGAAATTATAGATTCAGTTAAATAATGGGATAAAAAGTTATTGTTCAAATAAAGTGGCAATAACCAATTAATATCCATATATTTTGACATATAAGATAACTTGTCTAAATTATCAGAAACAAATTTATGTCTGAGTTTTCTAGGAGTGGTTTGGTACTTTTGATATAACTCAAATTCCTGATCAACAGATAATGTTACTTGAGGTGTACCATATGATTCTTCCAATGGTTTATAAACGGTTAACATTAAAAATTTAATCTGGTATCCAATAATAAATCACAATATCAATTTTTTTTTCAATGCAACAAATCAATTTCTACTAATTAAATATTATATTTAATGCAAAGGCAATTATCATCTGTTAAATTTATATCAAATGAAGTCCTGTTTAAATATCTTATGGTTTTAAAGTCATACAATTGAGTTATTTTTTTAAATTTATATGGAAAATCCTTATATTGACTACATCTGGTCAAGTCAAAAGTTTTAGGTATATTTAATTTATGCCACGTTGTATAAAATCGAAGCCATTGTTCTCGAGCGTTAAATTCAACACAATGAGACAATTCTCTAAAAACGTAGTAACACATTTCGCTACTTTGGTCACCCCTTGCTCCATATTCCATTAAAATTTAATTATTAAACAAATGACCAATATATAAACTAATAATCAATTTTTACATAAATTTAAATCCCATACTTTAAGTCAACATCACCATCTGGTTTAAGGTTGATAATAAATGAGGTGTTCATAACATATTTTTTAGCGTTATAATCAAATGTTTGATTAATTGTCTTAAGTTTCGGTGCAACAACATTAAATTGTTTGCATTTGGTAATATCAAATAAATTTGTCACATCCAACTTGCTGAATAATGAAAAAAACCTATCACGACCTCTATCGTTATATTTGATACAATTGTTTAATTCTTTTAACACACTGTAACACAAATATTTGTCTCCATTAGTATCCATTCCACCCTCCCATTTTATTTCATTTGTCATTAAATTGAATAATATAAAGTTAGAAGCAATTACCATTTCAATTTTTTAATTTTTTGCTAAAAAAAAATAAATCTGTATCAGTATGACTGGCTAAGCCTTGTGGCTCTTGTTTTAGACCAAGTTTTCCTTTCCAATTGTCCCGGATAACAAAGCCAGAACGACATGGCTGGGTAAAAACCGATGGAAATCAATTGTAGGTAATCCTGGTTCAAATTTCTTTTGAATTATTTCTACTAATGGTTTTGCCACTACATTGGACAACCCTTGTTTATCCACAGAATCGAATTTATTAGGTGACTTCATTAAAAATGGTAGTGGTTTGAGCAATTTAATTTTATAAGTGGATTCAATTGCACTAATCGCTTCCGGTGTTAGTTTATCTGAAATTATCCCAATAACTGGTTTAATTATATTTTCGCTAATTTCAGTCATTTGGTTAATATGGTTGCACAATTTAAAAACATATGTGGATTCTTCATTTACATTAAAAAACTCAATAATAGAATTAAATACTTTTTCTCTAAAATTAGTGTATTGAGTAACCAATTCTATTTTTTTATAAAAGTGTTTCTTTTTTGGTAGCAATAGTAATTGGTCTACACCAACATTTGATAATGTTGATTGGTAAAAATTTTCCTCATTAAAATTAACAAATGACAGTGTCTGATCAAGTTCTTCCATTATTTTTTCTTCTGGTGGAATCTTTGTAAGACCTAATGATTTTAACATTTGCAGCACCTCTTCAACTGTAATTCCAATAGATTTGTCTAAAACTGTTTTTTCATAAATTTCCCAAAAATGTGGCACATATTGAATATCAAAATTATCAACACAACACATATAAAAACTAATGCCATGTGCATTTGAATAATATTTGTAAAGAATTTTTCCAATTTCTTTTAATATTTTTTTATAAACGGTTTTAAAATTCATTTCAGCAACAGGATAATCAACTGATAACCTACCGGTAATTTGGTAAATATTAAGTTTTCTTAAGTTATCAACCACTGGAACATGATGGCTTTCATTTATTTCAACTATTATTTTTTTCCTATATTCAATTTGAGTTTCAGTGCTATTTTTTTCTTTTTCATCAAGTATATTTGCTTCAATAAGTTTTTTGTCAACATTAGAATAATATACTTTGTCATCTACTTGTAAATCCAAACATAAATCATTAAACCTTACATTACAACTTTCATAAATATTTAAATTCATTCTAACCATTTTTTCAATTTGAAAGTTAAAAAATAACTTGGTTTTAAAATTGCACAACAATTCATCAGACAAATAAGTATCAAACCATTCTCTAATTTTATTATCAGTCAATAATCCAATATAAATTTCCCAAGAAACACGAATTTGATACCTTAGTTTTTCTAGTTTTGGACCAGAACTAATTGTTAAAAAATCTGGTTCTCCTGAATTTGTATAACAATATCCTGGTCTAACATAATCAGCTAAATCTTCCCAACATAAAATCATTAGGCCTGGATGTATAATTCTGCTTGTATTAGCAACTAGTAGTTCTATAATTTTATTGGCCAAATCTGATTTTGTTATTTCATTATCTCTAAATTTATTAAAATCGTATGGATAACTAAGCATAAAATTCCATTTGCCATTTGTTATAACTGGTTTATTTTTATTCCATTTTTTTATTGTCTTTTCATTTGATTCAAACAAATAGTCCAATAATTGAGTTTTAACATCATTTAATTGTTCTTTTTCTTCATTAAACTCCATTAAACTTTAATAATTTAAATAAAAATAAAAATAATTTCAAATTTTATTTAAATTTAACATGGTAAACCATACGTTGCATGATATTTATATTTCCTTTTATTAATTTTTTAATAATATTATCCAAATAATTATCAGACCAACCATTTTTTTCTAAATATGTTTTATCAAACCAAATAACACCTTTTAAATTTTTTAAATGTGAATACTTTGGATCGGAAGATTTAATAACATTAAATAATTTTCCATTAGAAAAAGTAACTACATTTAAATTAAATGCAATAGGACCAGCTTGACTAAATTTTTTACCAGAATGAAAAGTTATTTTCCCTATTAAAAAATATACATTAGGATCCAATTTTTCAGGTTCCGTATATTTGGCTTTAATTTGTTTATATGCTAGATTTTTCCCGTCAGTAGACAAAATTAATTTGTAATCAGTTGGACTGGATACTTTCCAAACCCAGCAAATATTCTTAGCCTTAATTTGTTCTTTAATTCCAGCTAATTCAAACATTATAAATGTCCAAGAAAAAATTTATATTAATTGAATTTTTCTACTGAAAAAATGAAAAATTGAAATAAATATTTAAAGATTATCTAATCATTATTATAATGTCAATTAACGTAGAATATTCCAATAAAGAAATTAATCAAATTGTTATGGAAAATATCCTTAAAATGTTAGAAAGAAGAAACTTAATTAAATCTTGGTCTGATGAATTCAAAAAACTAGGTGAAGATGTTGGTACCAAGTCTATTTTTAAAATTGTTCTTGCTGACAAAACCGAATATGGTATTTATTTGGTTTCTGCAAAATTAACTTCAATTGTACAAGGTACCCCACTTGATGATTATCTTAATAACAATATTGATGTACATAAAATAATTGTTGCTCGAGATGTAGCAAAAAAAGTAGTTAAACAAATTGTTGGTGAATATAAAAATGCCGAATTCTTTTTTGAATCGGACATGTTGGAAGACATACCGGCTAAAATTTTTATTCCAGAACACCAACTTATGGGTGAAGAAGAAAAGGCAGAACTTTTGGAAAAATTTGCAGAACATGAATTGGGTCGTCTTTTTATTACAGATATGATGGCCCGATATTATGGTGCAAAAATCGGTGATATTTTTCGCATTGTTAGACCAAGTTTTACTGCGGGAAAAAACGTATATTATCGTCGTGTAGTTAATGGTTCTTGGGATATTCTTTTTGAATCATAAAAAACTTTTTTATCTAATTATTAATAATTATGGAAAATATTAATAATGAAGATATTTTTAATTTATTAAAATCACATGAATTTGAAAAAGTACGCAAACTAATTGAATCAAAAAAATTAACAAATTTAGACTTTCGTGATTTCAATTACAATTATTTTATCCAATATATAATCAACTATAATCAGTATGAAATTTTTGCGCTGATTTTAACCATGGGTAAAACCAATACCATTAATATTCGTCTTGATATTTTGGATTCTGATGGTAGGTCTATTTTATATAATTGTATCAAATATAATTACATCGAAATGATTAAAGAATTAATTGAGTATAACAAAGAAACTATTGGTATATCAATTATTGATATATCTGACAGATTAGGATTAACAGCACTTCATTATTCAGTTATATTTAATAACTTTGAAGCATTTAAATTATTAATTGAAAATGAAGCTGATCCGTATATAATTTCAAAAGATGGGTCTAATGTTTTTGTTACTTGTCTAATGTATAAGAGAAACCCAATGCTTGAATATCTTATTGATAAAAAATATAATTTGAACTTTACATCTGGTACTGGTGAAACACTAATTCAAATAGCTACAAATTATCAAAATACCCAAATGATAAATAAATTATTGGAAACTCCAATTAATCTAAATAATGCAACTAATGATTACGGGTTAAACATATTACACCAATCAATTATCCTAGATAATTTTGATTTATTTAAAAAATTATTAGAAAAATCTGTTGATATAAATTTACCTGATTTTTATGGAAACACCCCACTGCACTATATATTAAGCGAAAAAAGAATTGAATATTTACCAGTGTTTTTTACAAAATCCAATATAAAATTAAATACAACTAATATTAACGGTGAAACTCCATTACATTTGTTATTAGACTTGGAAGGAGAAATTGATACCATCGATAGTCCCATCATAAACAAAATTATTTTGGAATCAGATTTAAACATTCAGGACAATCAAGGAAATACCGGGTTAATGAAAATAGTTAAGAGCAATTTACAAACAAAGTTTGCAGACTTGCTACAAATAAAGCCATTGAATTTTTTTATTGAAAATAATGAATCTCAATCTATTGAAATGACAGATGAATTACTTGGAATTTTAGTTGAATCTTATTGGAACCAAATTAAAATTAATCGAGATGAACTACTTGATGATTGGGAAAAATGGTGTTCAACCGAATCATTTGAAAAACTAAAGAAAATAATTAATACAAAGGAAGGGATTACTGGAACAAAAGCTGAAGAAATATGTAAAAGTAAAATAGCTCATGTGATTAAAAACGAATCTCGTTCAATACCCAAGTTATCCAATATTGAATTAAATTTTGACAACGGGATTTTTACCAATTACTGTTATTATACCGGCTCTCCAGTTGATATTTTATTTGGGCTAATACTATTACACCAGGATTTTGCTTCTAAAGGTTTAAAAGTTATTTTGGACTATCCGTTAACTGTGAATGAATCACTTGAAAAATATTATCAAAAAATTGGTCTGGATTATCCTTACAAATTAGATTTTTCTAACATTGAAATTATTTGGTCATATCAAAAGTTGTTTTTTCCTTCATATTTTGACGATGAAATTGTAAATGCATTAAAAGAAGCAAAATACATTACAGTACCAGTTGGAATAGAAACTTCTGTTGCATCCCACGCTAATATTTTGTTTTGGGATGTGCACAATAAAACAATTGAACGTTTTGAACCTAATGGTTCTCATTATCCAATTGGGCTAAATTACAACCCGGAATTATTAGACAAGTTATTAGAAAACAAGTTTAAACAATTTGACCCTGAAATTAAATACCTTCCACCTTATAAATTTCTTCCAACCATTAGTTTTCAAATATTGGAAAACTTGGAAACTGTCAAATGTAAAAAAATTGGGGACCCTAATGGATTTTGCGGTGTTTGGTGTGTATGGTGGGTTTATCAACGCATGTTAAATATTTCTAATCCAAAACTTAATATAAATAACGTAGCATATGAAATTATTAAATTTATTAAAATGGATAATCAAAGTTTTAAAACCATTATCAGAAATTTCAGCAAAAAAATTACTCAAATTCGAGACACTTTTATGAAAAAATATTCAATTGACATTAACGATTGGGTTGTTGGAAACTATACACCGGAAATACTTGATAAACTGGAAAAAGATGTTTTTAAATCCGTTAAATTGTAATATTACTTTGGCTGACACAATTAGTTTATTAAATTATTATGTCAACTAACTTTGGACTACGCGCTGGTATATACCATTATTTAATTCACATGCTGTTATAATTTACATGGAATAACCCGTCAACTAATTTTGGACTACACTCTAGTATTAGGTTAACTTAATATCAGTAAAAACATAATTTAAAATCGTATATTGTTTTTAAACTAAAAATAAATTTTTTTTCGTGTAAATGTTATGTCTACATAACATTTCCAGGAAATTTAAAATTAAAATTAAATAAGCTTACATATAAGTTTATTTTTAATATAATGATGAATATATATGGTAAATATCATATTATTTACAAAATATAATATATTAAAGTTGTATCATCATGTATTAATTATTGTGTATATTAATGCATACATAATGACTACATTTACTAATTAACCGTCTACAAAAATTAAACATCAATATGCTTTTCTTTATAAAGTTTAACAACTTTACCATTAACATATTTACCGTATATTTCACCTTTTGTTCCTTCATTTGTTTTTACAAAAGCATATTGGTTATCAATTATATAAGTTTTCCCTTTAATAGTAACTTCATCTACTTCTGATTCAGAGTCAGAAGTTAACTCGGTTGAATCATCCGATAACTCAGAATCTGAATCATTATAATCATTAATTGACATTCTTTGGGGTTTTTTATATTCAATTTCATTCTTTAAATTATCACATGATATATTATTTTTTTTATGTGTTTCTTCTAAATTTATTATTTCATCTAGTGATTTTAAACTAGCCCATGTATCATAAACAAGCTCTTTATTGTTGTAACTAAGTAAATTTAATTCATTATAATATACTTTTGTTCCCCTTTTACTTCTAAATAAAATATTTTTAAGGTCATCTAATCTTAATCTATATACTTCTCTTTCATTATTTCCAAAATCTTTATTTTCTGCCATTGATTCAAGTTTTTTTATATTGCCAATTAATACTTTATCAAACAATTCAGTTTTGTCTGTTTTAATTATTGCGTTAGTTTTAACATCAATAACAGATGCATGTTTATCGTTTAATGCTGTTACACAATATGAATGATTTTCGGGAAAATCTTTGTTAAAATTTGTTGTCTTAATTAAATACATTAAACTTTGTAAACCCTTATTCATAATCATTCTTTGCTGTTCAACTGATAAATGAGCAATACTTTCTGTACCAGGGGATGAATGAATTACAATTTTTCTTTCATTTAGTGTGTTATTAGTTGTGTAATTGTTTACAATGTTTGGCTTTGCTTTTAGTTCGTCAATAGTTTTTTCTAAATATTTAACTTTTTCATTTATTGTGTTTATTGATACGTTTTTACAAGTTTTTTCATGACGCCATCTTGAATTTCTATCTGATAACTGTTTGTCGCAATTTCTACAAAGGTATTTTTTCTTTTCTTTATTTACAGATAAAGTATTTTCGTTATTTGTATTTGAAGTTTTTAGAGCTGTATGATGTTTGAGATTATGTTTCCATAAACCAGAGTTTGATTTATAAATAAGCGCACATGTGTCACATTTATATTCCATAATTTATTATTACTTGTTAAATAAAGTTAACTCCTTAAATGTTTTTTCCAAAAAATGGAAATTAAATAGGAAATGTATGTGTAAAATATTTCTCGCGCGCGCGTGAATATTAATAATTGTAAATTCGTTGTCTTGTATAATTTTGCCAATAGCTACATATGACGACGGTAGATTTATTAATATGTATGTAAATGTATTCATTTATTTTACATTAACTATCCGAATGTTAATACATAATAATATTAAATTATTATTAAAATAATATTATTTATTAATACTAATACATCACACTATTATATAAAATTATTTTATAGGCTTTAACGTTTTTAATTTTGTAAATTTCCTGTAAATGTATGACGACGTATAATTTACGCGAAAAATTATTTTTTAAATTATGCAAATTAAAAAATAAAATTTTATTATAATAGTATTTCAGCCTTTATAGGTTGATGTGGTTTATCAAAATAATCTAAAACATGATTTATTATATTTATTATATAGGTTGCATCTAAATTTTTTGGCAATACAAACCGGTCTCTATTAGATTGCTCACGAAATTCACCTAATTTCATTAAAATAATTTTCTCTGCAATTTCCAATACATCAGGATTATTACATTTTCGGTAGTAAACAACTTCGTGTTCTGCCGTTTTATTATATGTACTTAAGCGTGTTGTTAAATTAGTTGCTTTTCCAATAATATAAGTTTTACTTTGTTTATAAAATTTTGTTGTTAAAGCATAAACTACATATTTTGGAAACTGTACTCTTTTTTGTTTTTTAAGGTTTTCGTTTTTTTCATTTAAAATTTCAGGATTATTTTGTGGTTTGACTATTTCGTTTTGTATTTGTAAATTGTGATTTAGTAAACACGCATTAATTTTAATTCCATATAGTGGTGACAACCATTGCGCGAGCTGAATAGCCAGTTCTTGACATATCCATACAAATGGTTTATCATTAATAATTAATTGTGATTGGGGTAAATTTTTAATTTTAGCTAATTCATTAATTTGTGTTTCTGTTATATTAAACTCTAACCAGTCATTTAATTTTTTATTATATTGTTCGCACATATGATTACCATCAACATAATTATTATCTGTTCGTATCATAATGTTAGCTGAATTATTTTTTGTAATAAAATACTCGCTATTGTTATGATTTGTCGGTTTATTTATTTTATTAGTTATAGTATTGTTTTGAACTAAATTATTTTTTGCTTTAGTATTTTGTTCTTTTTCGTTTGTTAAAACATTTTGATTTACGTTACATGTTCCTTCATGTTTCCATTTCGATTGTCTTGAAGCATATGGTTTATTACAATTAGAACAATAATATTTTCTTTTTTCAGTTTGTTGTAGTTTTGTGTTATTTATTGTATCACTGTGATGAGTAAGATTATGTCGCATAAGCGCATTGGTACTTTTATATTGTATTGAACATAACTCGCAATTTATTGACATTATTATAATAATATAATCGTGTCTTTAAATTAAAAGTATTACATAAAATATTACATAAAAAACGACTTTTGTGGAATTAATTAACAAATGTCGACCTCATCATCTGGTTCGTCCGTACTAATCCGTTTTTTGACAATTGTTAGTAGCGATACCATAGATGGGTCTATAGGTTTAACCCTGTCATAATTATAACAACTTGTTTCAAACAATTCAACGTCATTATTTGCTATAGAACCAATTAACCCATTAATTAAAATACCTTGTGAACTTGTACTAAAAGAGTAATCCAGAGACACGAATTGTTCATATTCGGTTTTTATAGATTCAATAGTTCGTGTGGTAATACACATGATTGTTATTAATATCATCATAATATATTGTTTAAGTTGATATTTACCTAATTTTTCCGATTGATAATAATCAATAATTTTACTATAAATATTAACTAAATTATTAAAATCAATTTGTCCAATTTTAATATATAAATCCACATATTTGCACAGACATTGAATAGAACCAGACCGAGATTTTCCGTCCAATTCAAAAAATTGGTGGGCTTGTAAGTAACTTTCTATGGACTTGGTAAGTTGGTCATCTAGTTCGTATATATTTGCAATTTCCATTTGTAACTTGGCACAACGGTCAAAATTTCCAACTATTTTATGAATAGCTATCGCATTAGTTCTACATGTAATTCTTTTTTCATGTTTAATTTTATCATAACAATAGGCGCCATTGATTAAACAATCAACCATTTCAAATCTGGTACCAACAGAGAAAAGTTCATCATAAGAATTTGTACTAATATATTGACTGGCTTTTAAATACACATCACCTGCTTTTTCCCACGAATTTTCTAACTTGTATGCAATAGCAGATTTTTTTAAAAGTTCATATACATCTTCATATCGTTTACCCGGATTAATAAAATACCCAATAGTAAATTTACCCATTAGCCCGGTTGCTAATTGTTCAAAATCAGCTCCTGATTTTTGTTCATCAGTTTTATTAACTAACATTGAAGTTTTATTTAAATTCCATTTGAAAATTAAATAAAATCAATTTTTTAATTTGTAAAAAAACCCTTAAACCTTACGCTCACATAATAAAATTAGATTCTGTTTCAGGTTCATCAGCATTAGCAGATTCAATTGAATCCACTTTCCCATCTAATTTAGTATCATCAATAATTTTTTCCGAAACAATTTTAGATCCGTAATACTTGTCAACTTCTTCAGGAGAAGCAAAATCAATTAATCTACCAATTGACTTAATTTGACTATCGTTTTGATTAATACGTTTATCCATAATTTGGATTTTAACATAGTCACCGGCTAAAAGTTTGCGGTTTTTGTTTTTGTTTAAATAACCGTCAGGAATATCCCAAACATTAGTATCCACATTTTCCTTGGGGATAAAGAACATAATTGGGCCATTAATTGCAACAACTAATTCTTGGTTAATTACTTTAATCATACCAATTACTGCGGTGTTTTCAACGGGAATACATAACTTGCAATGGTAAGTTATATTATAAATAGCACTTGCACTAAGATTTTCAGGAGGCATAACTCCATCTGAATACTCAAGAATTCTATATACTTCATCAACAAAACCATTTTTATTACACTTTTTTTCAACTTTCTTTTTAAGAACAATTTTCATGTTGTTTTTAATGTCAGAATTCATATGATAGGGTTCAACAGATATACGAGTATATTGTTTGATATTACGGTATGGACTTACAAGTTTCATTAGTTAATATTAAAGATTAGATATTTTTAAATATGTTTTTCAATTTTTGTTAATTTGCTTAATTAATAAAAACTAGTTTGGATTTTCATCCGGTTGTGCACTTGGACAAGCATGTTTATAAAGAAACCAGTTATTAATGTACACGACTGTACAAGAAACAGCCAAACTAACTAAAACCATTGAACCAATACAATTTAAATTTCTCATTAGAATCTAATAAAAATTAAACTTTAAATAAAAACCCCTTGGAAAAAATTTCTATTTGATATTATATAATTATGAGTTACTTTAACAAAATTTTAGGTGGAAATATACCAGTTGACGTGATGGAATTAATGGGTGGAAATAATAAAAAATATAAATTGAGAAAAGAATTTGCTCACTATCAAATTAGAGAAGGAATGGATGATATTTCAATGGGTAATGACATAGCTGGGATTATGGGAACTCAATATGGGTCTATAGTTAATACCAGTTTAGAACTGAACCGTGATAAGGTTTTATCTGGTCTTAAAAACTTAGTAGCAAGTTCCTTGGAATCTGCATTAGTATCAAATTCTAGTGAATTGGCTGCTAACATAACTACTGGATTTTTTAAAACTTTCAGTGAACAATTTTTTGCTAACATAAAAGCTTTAAAACTTGATTATAACCTGTCTAATTTACATGTTAAACTCGTTCAATTATCAGGTTTGACTGGGGAATCAGCTAAATCGATTGATGACATGAGTAAAGAATTAGCATTGGAGTTAGAACTTACTAGTGGTTTTAAAGTTGACACCTTTATTAATATTAATCAAACTTTGTCTGGAATGTTAAATACCAGTTCAGTTAAAGCATGTAATGGAAACTTTTCTTGTATATTTTCTGATTATTTCATTGCTAAATTATCCATGGTAATTTTAAATGTTTGGGAAACAATTTTGGAAAGCATTATGGGTGCATCCAAGTATGATAAATTACTTGGTCTTTACGCTTTTAGTGTTGGATTTTCAGATGGTTTATATGGGTTTGCTGTAAATAAACCAAAGGTTATTGAAGGATTAATTGATGCAGGTAATTCAACCAAAATGACTGATTCAACTAAAATTAAAGATTTAAAGCAAATTGAAAAGAACATTGACCAAAGTAAAGTAATGAAAGGTATGACTGCAATGTTATCCAGTGCTGTTACCAATGCAGTTAATAAAAACTCTGCTGATTTACTCAGGTCTATTGCAGCATCTAATAAAATATCTGTCGGTAGTGCTTCTGGTACTAGTTTTACATTAACTAACATAAAACAAACTAATACAATTGAACAAGAAACCAATGCCAACTTTGTTCAACAAGTTACAACCAAGGTTATGAACGATATCGGTACTAAATTACAAGAAAATATTAACATGGCTGCTAAACAAGCAACCGAAGACACTAAAAAATTAACTACTGATGAAAAATCAAGTTCATCAATCGGTGGAATTATTGATTCAGTTGCCAATGTTGCAGGTCAAGCAATTGAAGGTATGTCTAAAGCACTTGAAGTTTCTTGTGGTAATTCAGTTGAGCAAAACACATCCAAAGATATTACACAAGAATTAAAAGACACATACAAACTTGACCAAAGTTTTAAATATGAACAAAATGATGATGTTAAATCAAGTTTGGAAAATGTACTTTCAACTGAAAACTTAGCCAAATGTTCTGCAAGTACTTCAGCAGATAATACAGTTGCATTAGAAAAAATCAGCGTAACCGGCCCAATTGTTATAAGTGAATTAGACCAAACTAACATCGTAAAAGACGTTATGAATTGTGCATTTAATCAAACAGTTATGAACGATATTGCTAATAAAATATTTAATGACTACAACAAAATGATTACTCAAATGGTTGAAAACGTTGATAAAACCTTAGATGAAGAAACTAGAACATCAACTCAAGGTGATATTTATGCAGCAGGTATTGCTGGTGCTGCTGTTTTACAATCTGCTGGTGAAGCTGCCAGTACTGCTGCTCAAGGAATTGGTACTGGTGTTAGTACTGCTGCTCAAGGAGTTGGAACGGGTATTGAATCTGCTGGCCAAGGTGTTGCAACCGCTGCCAAAGGTGTTGGGGAAGGTGTTGGTGCTGCCATGAGCGGGTTAGTAATGCCACTAGTTGTTGGTGCTGGTATTTTAGTAATTTTAATTATTGGTTATGTTATTTTTAAATCAATGGGAGGAGTTAAAAAGTCCGACGTTGGTGGTGATGATGATGATGAATAAAAAGTATTTTAAAAAAAATATATAGATTTTTTAAAATAATATTATATTGGATATTTTAATGAATAGTATAATTTATGTGGATTCACAGATACCAAACTATAGCTTATTTGTTACGGGAATACAAGTACCAATAGGTAATTTTATTAATCCGGAATTAGCCAATATAAATCGTATTGGTTTTGTGTGGGAAAATAATAAAAAAACCATTCCGTTTGGAACAAAAAAATACAACTACATAAAACCTAACAATCCGGGCTATAACTATTTGACCCATTATTTTACTGAAGAACTCGTAGGTTATTTAAAACAATTTTCAACAAATATCACAGTTGATTTAATTACCTGTTTTTTAAATACACCAACATTTTACGATGAATTACAAATAATTCAAACAATATTACCAAACGTGACATTTAATTATTCAATTAATCAAACCGGTAATCCTGTTCAAAGCGATTGGATAATGGAATCATCAGGAGAAAATATAAGTCAGGTTTATTTTAATTCAAACATTATTAATTACACTGGAATTTTAGCTGTACCTAATGCAAATACACTAGGCGCGAATTTTACTTATACTGAAACAGGAACTGCAGGTGTAGATTTAGTTCAAACATTTACTTTGAATACAGATTTTACAATTGATGATGTTACTGGTTGGACATCAATTGATATTACACATTCAAGTTTAACTGATAAAATAGTAATTGATGGTTCATCACATATAATAACAGTAAAAATAACAGAATTTAATGGCATGTTTTTAGCTGGTAATAGTTTAACTGATACTTACGCAACTGAATTTGCCAATATGGTTTTTTTTGTTCCACCAAATACAGCTACATATATTAATACCCTATTAATGAAAACAGACAATTACGTTAAAATTAATAACTGTAAGGCAAAAGTTAATGCTGATATAAACGGTTCAGGAGGAATTTTTGGTTTTTATAATACTCAACCAGTAAAAAAAATAACTTTAACAAACTCTTATGCAATAACTATTGGTAACATTGGTATTTATTCTGGTTCATTAATTGGATATTTAGGAATGGGTGGTAATGTAACTATTGACTGTTGTTTTGCAATAGTAAATGGAAATTTAGCGGAGGGTGCCGGTGGTTTTGTTGGTGGTGGCTTAGGGTACGGTCCGGGTCATTTGTTAAGTATTTCAAATTGTTTTATTGTTTATAATGGGAGTTTATTATCAATTTATTCAGGTATATTGCTTGGGCATTTATGTGGAGGAAATTCAGGTTCGATAACATTTGCTAATAATATTATAATTGCTAACATTGGAAATATTGATAGTAATGGATTATTTGTAGGTTTAAAAAATGTTGGTGGATTATCAACACCGACTGTTTTACCTGGAGTTAAAAACTATATTTTAGACTTGACAGGAACAAAAACGAATACAATTTCAGATTTTACCGCAGTAAAATCAGTTTGGACCAAACATGTGGAATATTCTGTGTTTATATCAGATGTTAATGCCAACCTAAGACAACAAACGGATAAATTTTCAACTGATAATTTCGGAATAATTTATAATCAAATACAATTAATATTTCCACAATTAATTGGTCTGGATTACTATAGCGTTATAATATCTGACCCGGCAACTTTTATAGTTTCCACAAAATTATTGAGTATATTAGCTGAGTTCACAATTGGTAATCAAACATATTCTTTAACTCCATTTTTACCTACACTACCAACAATTCAAGTAGGTGATGGGACAATTGAATATACCAGTTCTAATAATCTTGTTGCAACCGTAAACAGTTTAACCGGACAAATAATAATGGTTAGTGCAGGAATTGTGACAATAAGAGCAACGCTTAGCGAAACAACCCAATATTTGCCATCATTTCAATCATCAACTTTTACAATTGAAAAAGCATCAAGTACATTGGCAAATTTTACAATTGGTAATCAAACTTATTCACCAACTCCATTTATTCCTGACCTACCAGCAATTCAAGCTGGTAATGGAACAATTAGTTATTCAAGTTCTGATAACCTTATTGCCACCATAAACAGCTCATCAGGACAAATAACAATGATTAAACCAGGTAGTGTAACAATTACTGCAACACTAAGTGAAACTGACCAATATTTATCAACAACTCAATCGACAACATTTTTAATTTTAAAACCACCAGAAGCACCAGTACAACCAATTGAAACAAAAAAACCGCTTCAAACAGGCGGTGATCCAATAATTTGTCCATTGGTTGGTCCAAAATACGCACTAGCACCACATATTAAATTTGTTAATTTACTTGCTGATTATTCAAATGGAATATTTGTAAATGCACAAGTTGATATGCTAAAACAAACTGATTTTCCCAAACAAATTTACTGGGATAATAGTTTTTCTCAAACTAAAGATTTAACTCATATTTACTCAAACAGTTATTATCGTAAATTTCACATTACATGGAATTCTGAATCAATAGAAATTGATGCAGACACATTAATGGTAACCAAATTAACCGGGCTAAATAAATTGCGTGTGGGTAAATTTACCCCAAAGTTAGGTTTACCATCAGTAAGTTTTGATAAAACATATCCGCTATTAAATTCAACTATTGGGTTAAAAGTTGGTTTGGGAAACTACCTGTTAACATTAATAACAGACATTAATACTGACGACCGCCATAATTTAAATTTACTTAATGTAAAACCATACGATTTATCAAAAGTGTCGGGTGCATTAATATCATCAGATAATATAATACGAATTAGTGATTTAGCAGGCGCGGAATTATACCAATATGATTCCAACCCATTTTGTGAACAAACTCTTAAATTATAATTTGTTTTATAAATATTAATTAATTTTTATAAAATAAAAGTGGAACCAGCTTAGGCAAGACCAACAGCTTCTAATTGAGGAATGGGGTTGGTTTCATTTGTTTGATTTGTTGGTTCGCGTAAACTGACAGTGATGGCAGGAATTTCCAGTGATTCTTCTTCAGCCAACACATTAAATGTTACCATTGAAGGAACTTGTTCAGTTCCCATAACTTCACACATTACTTGTGCCATTGTTTTGTCAAGTGACTCAGTGCCAAGAAATTCGGCATAAACCATGGTAGTACCAACAACAATCATTGACACAGTTGTTTTAAACATTTGTTCATAATATTGTTTGAACTCACCAAGAGTTGAATTTTTATGGTACTCAAATTTGGTCCATGAATTCATCTTTACACCTGCCACATCAATTTGACTTGCTTCAATTGGGTCAGAATATACTAACACAGGTTCGGCTAAATTGATGTAAGTGGAACGATAAGAATCTACTTTATTGGCACCACACAAGTACTTTAGCATTTCAAGTAGAATTAAACCGGAAACAGCAGAAGTTGTTGTGGCAATAGCAGGAATAATTCTTCCGGCAATTCCCTTGGTACGAGAACGGTCTGCTTGAGGAATACCATAGTTATCGGCACGTAAGTTAGATGCTGCACAAATCCAATCAATGTGCCAATTGGAATCATCATCCTTTTCAAACTCTTGAGGAACAAAAGTACTAGTAAATTCTTCTGGCATTCCGATTTGAACATCGGCGGGACTAATAGCAGGGGCGTTAGCCTGAGCGGTTTTTTCAAGTTCAGCATCAGATGCAGCAATTGCTATGTCCTTAGGAACAAACTTGGCTGGTTCATAACCTGCAATCATACCAATTAAATCATCTTGAGTAAAATTATCAGAAATACCAGAACATCTCGCAATGAGGTGTGTAGTAGCCTCAACATAAGCCAAATGTAAACTATTATTAATGTCAAATTCAATGGGTTGAGGGCAACGCTTGCCTGCTGACCAAAAAGGAACACCAGGAACAACTTCATAGTCTGGTTTAAAAGTATGAAGTAATTGAACAATTTGATTATGATAGTTTTCAGTAAACATATCAACAGCCCATCTAGCACATTCGACAAGTCCAAGTTTTTGACTGGGATATTTGATGGTAAATAGATTAATATCTTCCAATGCTATAGAATTTTCAATGGAACTAAGTTCATGCACATATTGTGGGTTACCAATCCATTTATTCATAGTACTTGGTGCCCTATTGAAAAATTCAAATTGGTCCATTGCCCAGTGAATAGTATGAGAAATTTCATTTGGAAACGACTTGATAGTACAAATGGGGAACGACTTTTCTTGTTCAGGGTCAGACGAAGCAGAATAAGTTTCAGTAACAAAAGGAATCACTGGTTGGGTATTTCCCTTGGTTCCAGTTGTACCGGATTCAAACAAAGGAAGACCAAACTTGAAACATTGTTCATCCATAAATCTACGAGCCTTAATATTATCAAGTGCATTTAAAACTCCTGTAACCCGACTCATGACTCCATTAGTAAATTCTAAATTATCAGAACCAACTTTTTCCAAATGGGGAGTAATTCGCATATTTGGCCGCATTAATTTAACGGCACCAGCAGCAGTTACACTTTTAGGTTGGGCAATATGATGAGAACGGAAAAGGAATTGACGGTTAAGATTAGACTTTTCAATTGAATCTGGATCAGTCAATATAACTTCACCAGAACCAAGAGAACTGTCCGCCACACCCATAAAGGCCAAGTTTTTCAAATGTTCGCATCCGATAGCACCAGAACCAACCATTAACCAAGTACTGTTTACAAGTTTGGATTCAACTTCTAATCCATACAATTTACCGTAAGGGGTTTTAGCTTGTTCCCATCCAACGGGAGCGGACTTTGGTACTAAAACATTATCAGACCAAGTAAACCATTGAGATACGGGCATATATTTGTTTGTAACTAACTTAATTGCTTCAGATGATGCAATAGAACCCATAAGTGAAACAACTGGAACTAATTCAAATCCAAACATTCTAGCATGTTCGGGTAAGGGAATTCCGTTGGATTCAAGCCATTCGGTTGTTCCTTCTGCCCAAATAAATCGTTTAGAATCAGCAAATGTTTCCAGAGGACTTTCTTGCGAATACATTTTAAGATAGGTACGAACTAATTGGTTTGCAAAGTCCATATCAAATGAAAATGCCAAAGTAGGATTAACCACTTGATCGGACCAAGGGCTATGAGTTACAGTTATCTGTTTTTTAACATGTACAGCAGTTCCATTAATAAAACTAAAAGGTTCTAACTTAAAAGGTTGAACTGTGTTATCAGCTTTTCCAATTAATTCAAAACTAGTAGGATTATTAACTTTGATGGTCCAGGGAGTTCCAGCAAATTGTTCAACACCAGTTCCATCAAGATTGGTAAACTCAATCAAGTCACCAGATTGGAAATCATGAGAAGCATAAAGTGCGCAACGAACTTTACCTTCACTAGTGATATCGCCAATTTGTACAGATTCAATATTTTCACCAGTTGCGTCAGTTACAGTATGGGCAGCACCCGCGTCAACAAAAACGACACCACTAGCACCTTTAGAATAAAGTACAACTAACTTTTTTCCTTGGCTACGGGTCCATTGACTTAGCTGTTCAACAACAAAAGTTGGTTGATTAACACAAATAGTAACATCTTGTCCAACCTGATAAGATTCAGTAGCATATACAGAAATGTAAGGGTTTAATTCTTGAAGTTTTGGCTGAAGAACTTGTGCTCTTGTATAACCAATAGATTCAGTTGAATAATAAAACCCAGTGTTTAAATCATCTGAATTTACATCAGATAAATCATAGAGGTAAATATTTTTGATACCACCAAGAGCAAGGTTCTTGCCAATTTCAGTACCAAGACCACCAGCAAGTCCCATAATAAGAACAGAACTAGTTGACATCTTTTTTACCGCTTCTTCGCCATAGGTGCGAATTTGACGGTCGTAAAGGTTATTATCGATATTAGTATTAATAGATGACATTAAATATGGTATTTGTTAATATAGACTTAAAATAAATCAATTTTTTTTAATTTCAGCGGGAAAGCTGGGAATAAACAAAAATTATATTGGGCTTAGTTAATTTTTTCACATTTGTGTGATAATACTGATACTTTATTAGTATTGTATGAGAACTTAACTTTTCCCCCATCATGGGAAGTTAATATTCCGGTTCCATTGATAACATCAAAATAATGATAATTTACAGTACTTGGAATGGTAATATCAATGTATTTACCATTTGCGTATCCAAGTGTTACAAATGTAATTCCAGAGTTGGACTTTGATTTTTTATAAGAATATCGGGATTCCACACATACTCGACCGGTTGCAATAAGTCCTCTAAATTCAACATGATATTCGTTAGGTTTACATGGCACATCGTCTTGAATAATATTTAAATACATATCCGGAAAAAAATCATTACTTGTCCAGTATCCGCGCGCTTTAAATTGTGCAACTGGATCAGTAATTCCATTTAAGTTTTCTACTCGCGTACCAACTAATTTATTGGCCGATAGAACATACGGTTTTTTATCTAATGTCAGTTCTATACCTGCTAATTTAGCTTCTGTATAATGAACCCATTTACGATATGAACTGTGTGTGTTATTTAATGTGGATAACCAAAATTGAACCGGATTATAAACTTTATTATATGCAAGCGCCCAAACAAGTTTTCCATAAGATATTGCATGAGATTTGCAAAAAGAATATCTACGCAAGTCATTAAGTGATTTAAATAATTGTGTTTTTTTATCGGGACTAATATTAAACTCCCCAATTAAACCATCAAATTCTTTAATTAACTTGGATTTATTTTTACTGAATGCTCTTCTGTATTTGTCTGCTTGTGCTTCATTACAATTAATACTAGATTGAATAAATTGTATGGCATCATCATCAAAAATTAAATAGTTACCAAATTCTCCACGTTCCCAATCTAAAATAGCTTTAGTTTTTGATCCAGATGCAGCAGCCGGACGAACTAATGCCAAACAAAAAGCCATATCCATTGGAGTTTTAGGTTTAACACATGCTAATAATTTTCTCATTGCAGGAGATTCAGCAAATGTTAAGCCAATATTATTTCCCTTTACAAATAATTTTGTAATGTTTGAGTCTTCTTGAACATAAGATTCAATCGGTAACAAACTAATATCTAACAATTGTGATAAACCACGATTTGATAAAATATCAATTTTAAATAGTCCATTTGAACTAACATCATCTTTATTATATGTGATTTGACGCCCATAGTTTCCGGAACTTATCTTTTTATTAGTTTTTTCAAGCAAAATATTTTCTGGAACTTTTTCATCATAAATAACTATCCCCCCGCAATGCAAAGAGTAACATCGCATGGTTCCAATTAATTCTTTTTTTGTTTCGTCTATTTCAAGTTTCCATTTAGAAAAGTGTTTAGAATTACATTTGGCTTTAGGGACAAAAGAACTTTTGCCTTCATGTTTTATCATAGCTTGTCTAATGGCTTCTCTGGTAGCAGATTTTTCTTGATAAATAACATGATTACTGATTCTTGCAACACGTTCGGGCCAATGAGTATTAATTCGGGCAAAAACTTCATCGCGTCTATTATGGGGAAAGTCAAAATCAATATCTGGCATTGATTCTCTGGCTTCATTTAAAAATCGAGCAAAACTAACATTGTCAGCAACTGGATCAATATTAGTAATTCCCAAACAATAACACACAAGTGATGAACCAGCAGACCCCCTAATAATATGAGGAATATCAGAAACCAAATCGAGAAGTTCAACTACTTGTAAAATATAATCATAAAAATGTTTGCTAATGATTACATTGAATTCAGTTACTAGTCTATTTAAATAAGTTAAATTTTTTGGACACTTTCTAGTAAATTTTCCTATTATATTTTTAGCAATTGGATTTTCCATAATTTCATAGTTTGTCCCATTCATTTTAATTAACCAAATAGAGATTTTACAAATTATCATAATGAAAAATCAATATTTTTAATTTAATATTTGGCTGTCATTACCTTACCCATCATTCCATCAGGAGAACCAATAATTCTAAAGTGAATGTGTCTAGGTATTGATTTTCCAGTTGGTACAACATAACCAGCACCTTCAATAATTTCAGCTACAGCATTACCTTCAGCATCAGCCATAACAACACCAGCATTAGAATAATTACCATATGCATCAACAACATCTGCTTTTTCGTCAGCATTGTTACTGGCCCAGTAAACAATTTTAGCATTGGGTTTTGTTTTAATATTTATTTTTTTGTTAGCGCCAGTAGGTTTAGACAAAGGTACAACACTACCAGGCATAATACCGTAACCTAAAAATGGTAACCAAGTGGTTTTCTTAGAGGCTAACCAAATAGCACAAAGAGCAACACTGATATAAATAACTTTATCAATAGGGTAGTTAACATTAAAATAAGAATTTAATCTAGTAGATAACATTTGAACCAAGTTATAGCCAAGTGCGGTAGCACCCCAATTAATGGCCCCAATAAAAACAACAGCTAACAAAATCATGTTAATTTTAGTTTTTAAATATATTCTCCCATATCCTGTTTTGTTGGAATCAGAATTTTCCATCTTGTATATATAGAACAAATAGATTTTATTATTTTTTAAATTAAATATCTCTGAATATTATATTATGAATTTTAAAGAAAAATTAAGTGGTTTTAAAACAAATTATGAAGAAACTAAAAGAGCCATTAAAAAAGCAGTTAAAGATAAAAATATTAAAACTGGGTCAGGTGGAAGCTCAAACTTTATTATTTTAGGACCAGATTATGTAATAAAAGTTATTCCCGATAAAAAAAATGTTTTATTAAAAGTAAAACCTAATAATGATTATTTGGAAACCGAAATATATAAAAAACTAACAGATGAATATATATTAGCTGGTAAAACACCCCATATAGTTGGTTTATATAAAAAATATATATTAGAAGATATTAAAATAGCACTTCCTCACAAGTGTTTAACTTTGGATGAACGAATAATGTTACCTGCTCATAAAAAAGACTTTATTGAAGATAAACTATGTGATTTAAAAAACCAATATGATAAATATCAAATTGAGAAGAAAGCAGCTATTGTTGTTTTAGAAAACTGTCCCGGAACTATTCACGAACAATTAGCAAATTTACTAGGTAGGAAAATAAAGTTTAGTGAAAAGGTCCACAATTTTAACGTGTTTATTAAGCGTGTTATATTTCAAATAATTTTCACGTTGGGAAAAATTCAACAGGACTACCCAGGTTTTATTCATAATGATTTGTTCCTACGTAATATATTAGCGGTAAATGTGACAGACTATGAACCTATTGATTATGTAGAATATTCACACTTGGGTAAAAAATATTATTTGCCAGCTAATGGGATATACACAAAAATAAATGATTTTGGCTATTCACTAAATATTTTATCGGCAAATTCCACAGTTGCTATGGAAATAAAAGCAAATCCAATAAATAACTTTGAAATAAAAAATCAATTACGCGATGTCTACACATTTTTATTTGATTTGTATGATGGACCTGGGTTAGGTGCTCAATCAGTAAAAACAGTTATTGCAAATATGATAAAAGATACCAAACAAAAAAATGTACTAGTGGCAAATTTAAAAAAACAAATCGGGTTATTTTTTAACTATAAGGTTATAGATAAAATACACTCGCTAGATGCAGGGTCTTTAGATTGGATATGGAATATATCTGATTCAAAAATTTTAATGGGAACAATAAAAAAACCAAATGAATACTTTAAAACCAAATGTTTTGATAATTTAACAGTATTGCCTGATGGATGTAGAGTAGTTCAGATGTACAAATAATTTAATTTTCCAGTCTATCGATTTTTAATGGTCCAATTTGAAGGGGTCCTTGTGATAAATAAACAACGTCTCCAGTATTTATTTTAGCTCTGGGACCAAAAATATATTTAATGTCAGGTTTTGATTCTGTAATTTTAACAAGTGCATAGGTGAAAACTTGGGCTTCAAAATTATCCAATTTTTCACGTAAAACTAAATTTGGATTTAACTGTTTGTTTACTGCTTCATAAATTAAATAATATTGTTTATATGGGATATTATGCGCATACCCAAGTAAATGGTATTTAAGATTTTGATTTGTGATTTCCAATGGGTATCCATTAGAACTGGTAAGTTGGGTTTTAACTTCCCCAATAGCTTCTCCAATAATTTGTTCCCGATGAGCTTGACCAAGTGGTTTGATATTTAGTTCATCACCATTGGGTTTTATTTGAGCCATGGCTTTGTCAAGAAAAATTTTTGGTTTAGGCATATCTAAAGTTCTAACAATTTGTTCCCCACCTAAATCCTGTCCGTTAAAAATATCTGAGTAATCAGAATTATTAATAATCCAATTGGATTGACTAGTATTACCAGATGGATTTTCATTATGAGCAACAACCCAGTTATCCCCATCATTTAATTCAATAGGTTTAGCAAAATTCTTATCAATTAAGTCGTAAGGGTTAGTTGCTTTGTATTTAGCTGGTTCAATAAATAAACCGTCAGAGAATTCTTCTTTTGTAAGTTTTTTTGAATGGTTGTTAATATAAATTAACAAAACTACAAATAGTATTATATAGATTAATAATTTCATATAATATTATTTAGAAAAAAATCCCCTATTTTAAATTTTCAATTGGAAAAATCCTAATTAAACAATTCAAAGAGACTTTATAATTTCCAGATTTTTTTTATTGGTTTGTTCCTTTCCAATATTTAGAGTAAGAGTGAGTTCATTGTCTGGAATTGAAACAATTGCCTTTTTTTGTTGAATTTTAACCCGACCAACTTCTTTAACATGTTTACTTAAAATCCAATCCCCTGACTCATCATCAAAATCTAATTCCCATTTTTTACTTTGAGCAACATCAACTAAGCGCACAATAATTGGTAGAATTTTTTTATCTTGGTATTTTTCTAAAATTTCTTGGTAATCTGGTTCTTTGTTTGCTTCAATTACTGTTGAATTCATAGTCGATTTAATTTTTCCAATAATTTCATTAACTTTTTGTTCAATATCATATTGATAATCTCTTAGTAAAACATGATAGGTTGAAAGTGATTTTTGAATATCACGTTCCATATTGTAATAAGAGTCGCGTAAAAAGTAATTTTTCTGAACAATTTTACTTAACTCGGATAAACTGTGAGTAATATCTTTAACAACCCAGGGAAATTCTGGCAGGTTACCTATTTGTGATATTAATTTTCTCACAATTTGTAAACTTAAATCTAATTTATGGATATCAGTAGACAGGTTACTAACCATCACGACAAAATAAGTTTCATTATTATGTGAAAAAGTATGGAAATCCATTTCTTTCATTCCCTGTATTCCAGAGTTAAAACTTGTTAAAATACCCCATTTGATGTGATGATTAATCATGTCTGATTGAAGCTTATTTATTTCATCTTTATTAACTGTAGATGTATAATTTTTACTTTCAAGCATAATAACTTGACTATCTGGTAAATATAACCATGCGTCACCAGAGTGTGGAACTCCTGATTTTCTTTCAAATTGAATGTCTCCGTATCTTTTTGAAAAAATTTCTTCAAGTACATTTTCGCCAAAATTACCTTTTTTACACGAGTTAGAACTAAGCCCAATTAATTTGGTTAAACTTGTTTCTAGTGAATTGATTTTGTCTGTAATTTCCGAGTTGTTTATCTCGTCTTTTATTTCATCTTTAATATTTTCAATCCGTTCAATTAATTCATTGAATTCAACTTGTTGTTCAATTTTATTTTCTGGTGGAAAGTGAATTTGATATCCTGTTTTAAAAATTTTAAGTAAAAACTTATTTAATTCTTTCTTTTTGAAATTATTGAGCATTGGATACTCTTTATCATCTAACGTTAAAGTAACTTCGGTAAAACCCATTGATTAAGTTCAATAACTATTATGTAAATTTATATTTTAATCAATTTTTTTTTTAATTAGAAATTCCAATTAGTTTATATTTTTTAAAAATTCAAACAGTAAATTAACCCCATGTGCCCTGGCTATTTCATCAACATATGTCCCTTTTCCCAAATCAATATGAATCCATGGAATTGTAGGATTAATAAAGTAATTTAAGAAACAAGCTGCAATAACACATCCGGCTCTGGCATTTCTTGGTAAATTTCTAATGTCAGCTACTGTGCTAGTTAAATAATCCCTATACTCTGGTCTAATTTTTAAATAATCAAGATATTCACCAGTTTCCTCCCCAATAGAAATTAATTTATCAGAGTAAGTAGATGCAATATCATTTGATAAAGTTATGCTACTTATACCATTAGTGATAGATGTTGTATTACCTGTTAATGTAGCAACATCAATAATTAAACATTTTGATAAATCTTTTCCTGGAGTTAAATTTGTTTGGACAAATTCAAAACCATCAGCTAAACATAATCTTCCTTCAGCATCTGTATCTGTTATTTCTACAGTTTTTCCGCATGCTGTTTGAATAACTTGACCGGGACGTGTTGCAGTATTTCCAACCATGTTTTCAGTAATTGGTATTACAAGATGAACATTTAAATTGGTTAAATAATTACCACTGGATAATAAACCAAGTACACTTATTATTATACCAGAACCAGTCATATCTATTTTCATATCAAGCATTGTTTCATCTTTAATATTCATTCCACCCGAGTCAAAAGTAATTGATTTACCAACCAAATATATATTTTTTCCTTTGGTTTCATTTTTAGGCTTGATATGAACAAAATATGATGGATAACGAGAACCTGCACCAACAGCTTTAGTTAAAGGAAATTGTTCACTTGTATTTACATCAAACACAACAATATCATGTGAAATTGGAACATGGGATTTAATATATTCAAGATACGTGTTAGGATTTTTATTAGGATCCATAACTATTTGTTTATACATATCTAATTCTTTCATTAAATTTATTGATTCATCGGACACATTATAAAGTTTGATTTCTCTGGTATTTTTATAGTATTGGTATAACACATCATGAATTCTTGTTAGCAATTTGTTAGCTAGAGATACTTCTATTTGCTTAGCGAATATTATATTAACGCGCTTTATCGAGTCGTAAATTTTAATAACGTTTTCAATTTTGCCCATTTGTTTAACCAAATCGTAATTACTAAGATTAAAAACATTTAACTTAATTTGAACAGATTGTTCACTTGTTTCAATATTAATGGTATTATCTACTGGTTGAGTATTGTAAATAAAAAACACATCGATTTTTTTCATTTATAATAAGTTATATATATTTTTTGTAAAATTCCAAATAAAAATTACTTTTATTAAAAATATTCTCGCGCGCGCGCGAAGCCGTCATCGGTTTACGTTATTAAACTTTGAATAAGGGTACTATTATTAAGCATTTTGAATTGTTTAACAGTGTTAGATGGTCAACAGTGTATTATGCATATTATAAAATAGTATTAATGACATAACAATCAATAAAATATGTAAACATAATATTTAATATGTAAACAAAATGTAAACAGTTTTCAGGTTTATTCACTATGTTTATTTTTGTTTACGCGTAAACACGTAAGGTATACACATAATAGTTCATTGTATTACATGTATAATTTTACTAGCTAGAATAAATTAAATATATTATCATCAACGTTACTTAAACAATTTAATTTACAATACTTAGGTTGCTTATTCATTAAATAAAGACGTAAACGGTTTACGCAATTACACGCGCAAAATTTTTTAAAAATTTGCTTGAAAATTTGTAAAAATATTTTATTTCACTTATATTGATATGTTTACATTTGATTACATTATAAATATTTTGTTAGCATAATAATTATATGTAATTCATTTAAATAATTTAACGAAAAAAATATTTATAATTAGTATCATCCAATTTATTTAAATAAATTAAATGTGTTTACAAAAATTACATAAAGGATTAATTTATTATAACAATAATATGGAACATAAATGTAATGAATGTAATAAAATATATGCATCTTATCAAAGCTTATGGAATCATAATAAGAAAAAACATAATATTGAAGAAGAAAGACATTATCAATGTAAATTTTGTAAAAAAATGCTGTCATGTAGACAAAGCAAGTGGAGACATGAAAAATCATGTAAAACAAACAGCGAAACAAGTCAGCTTAAAAACAAAATAGAACAAATAGAAAAACAAATGGAAATAATAAAAGCTGAACCAAAAATAATAACAAATAATACAACAAATAATACAACAAACAATATTCAATACATTATAAATCCACCTACTGCAAGTACCACAAACCATTTAACTTTTGAGCAACAAACGGATATTTTAGATAAGGGGTTAAATAGTTTAGTTTATTTAATTGAAATGATAAACTTTAATAAATCAGTACCAGAGAACCATTCATATTGTGTAACAGCAATTAATGATAAACATGCATCAGTTATTGACGAAAAAACAAATAAAATAATTAAAACAGATAAATTAGACTTATTTGATAAAGTACTTGGAGCAAATTTAGATAACTTGGAAAAAATATCAAATAACCCACAAATTTCAACTGCAAAACGAGCTGAGTATAAAGGAAAAATAAATTATTTAAGAAATAAAATATTTCAAAACAATAAATTTCTTAAGCGCTATCAAAATGACATAAATATTATAAGTTATAACAATAAAGATATGGTTAAAAACACATGGAAATATTTAAAAGAAGTTGATAATGCTAATGTTGAATATAAAGTACAAGGTTTTGATGATTTAGTTGAGGAAGAAAAATTAAAAGTAAAAAAACTTATACCAGATATTTATAGTAACTCGGATTCGGAACTATCTGATTCGGAACTAGACGATAGCTTAAGTCCAGTTGAAATAAAAATTAAAAATAAAACATATATAATGGAAGGAAACAAATTGTATCATATAACAGAATCGAAACAAAAGGGTTTATTTTGTGGTTCTTATGTTGATGGTAAAATTATAAAACCATCTTTTAAAACTCAAGACATTGATGTTTAATTTTGTAATTATTTAATTAACATTAAATTAAATAATAGCAACGGGAAAAATTAAATAACATAACCAATTGAAAAAATACTATTGGTTTGGTCGGGCGAACTGTCAAAATCCTTGTTTTCACATGTTTTTAAAATAATGCTTGTGACTAAGTATGGGTCACAGTTAGCTCCAGGTCTTCTATCTTCAAAATAACCCTTCGATTCTGTCAATACGGAATTTGGAATACGAACAGAAGCACCACGGTTAGCACGTCCGAAGCTAAATCTGTCATAAGATGATGTTTCGTGTTTGCCAGACATGCGCATTGTGTTGTCTGCCCCATATAGTTTCATGTGTGCTTGGTGATTTTTAGATAGCCGGTCAATGGCTTTATAAATATGTACAATTCCTTCAGGCTCTCTCATAGCTTTTGTTGAGAAATTTGTATGACAACCAGAACCATTCCAATCCGCATTTAGACCTAATAGTTTTCCTAATGGTTTAGGATGATAGGAAATTTCATAGCCAAAATTTTCACTAATTCGGTTTAAAATATATCTGGATATCCATAGATGGTCACCGGCATCAATACCAACACATGGACCAATTTGATATTCCCACTGACCAGGTGCAACTTCTCCATTAACACCACATATATTAATACCAGCATATAAACAATACTTCATGTGGGTTTCAGGAATACTCCTAGCGAAAACACAACCAGTACCAACACCACAATAGTATTTGCCTTGTGGTTCAGGACAAACAAGCCCATGAGCTTGACTAATATCAAAACCCAATGGGTATTTTGTTTTTGGGTCAACAATAAAGTATTCTTGTTCAATTCCAAACCATGGTTCCACCTCTTTGTATTTGTTAAAAATTTCCATAGCATAGTGTCTATTTGAATTTTCAAGATATTTGGAATTTTTATCTAGCATTTCACACCAAACCAAATAAGCAGGTTGGTCTTGTCTAAAAGGATCCCTAAAACAAACACGAGGAAACAAAAAAATTTCTGAATCAGTACCAACTGCTTGACCAGTTGATGACCCATCATAATTCCAAACAGGTAATGTTTCAGGATTACTTATATTAACCGAGTTTTCTGCTACTATTTTAGTTTTTGAACGAAAGTTACTATGTGAATCAAGCCAAATATATTCCAAGACAATTTTATTATCCATTAGTATGATAATAATTTTATTTGTTTAAAACTTAATTTTTAGTGTCTGTAAATAAAAAACAAAAAAACTACTTAAACAATATTTTTATTTAATAAATAACAATGGAAAATAAATCAAGTACCGAAAATAAAGTCGTTTGTAGAAAATGCGGTGGTCCCCATTTTACAATCAAATGTGGTAAGGAGAAAAAACCTGAACCAGTTGAAACACCCATCCCAGTTAATAAACAAGAAAATACAAATACTGATACCCTAGTTGAACAATCAGAACCAGCCAAGTCCTATGATAAAAAGCCAAGAGCCAAACCTTATGGGACAAACGGAGCTAATGGAGATTCTGAATTTAAACCAAAATCAGAAAAGAAATATTTTAAAACAACTTATCGTGTAAAATTATCAGAACTTCCAACCGATATGACAGAAGAAGAGCTAATGGAAATGACAACAGATTGGGGTCACATAGTAAGAATTAAATTACTTGTTTATGAAGAAAGTTCAACCGCCTACATTGACTTTGGATATGAAGACGAAGCGGACTATTTCGTTGAGGCAATTGATAAAACTCCTTTTGAATATCGTATGTTAACATCTTGTCGTGTAGAATCATTTAGAGCAGAAAAACCACAAAACTAATAAATTTAAGGTGCAATACCAACATAGTATGACGCCATAGTTGGTAAGTTATTAACTATGTTTGTTAAACTAAAATGTTTTTTAAGTTTTTGTTGGTTTTTCATTTGTTCAATAAACTTAGTTTCTTCAAGTGGTTTAGATAGGTTTTTAATTTTTCTATAAATAGAATAAATTAAAAATACACAAATTAATATCACCCATGGATTGTTAAAAATTTCTAACATTACTATTAGATATAAAAAAATTTATCTTCTGGCATATTTAATAAAGTACCCAATGGCACCGGAAAGTGAAAGACCTGACAATGTATATGCAAAGAATCTTGAATTGGTTTCATTTTGAGTGTAAATGGGTTTTTTATCGGATACAATTAACCATCCACAAGATGTTCCAAGTCCAGCGAGCAGAAAAGCCATGATTAGGTCGTCCTCTGGTTTTTGTGGAGGTCTGGGAAGAAATGTGCCATATCTCATCTGCAAGGAATTGTTATAGTATTTGTTTGTATTAAATTTAGTAAGATTACGAAACATTATATAATAATTTCATTATAAAAAATACTTAAAATTTCAGTTTTTTCGTTTTTCCAAACCCAGTTAGAAAAATTGAAAATTTCTTTAATATAACTTATCATGAGTATAATTTAATGAACTTTAACGATATTTTTACGACTAATATGATTTTAAACTCAGTTACCAAAATAAATACAGGATATGTATTGCTTGATGCAATATATATGCTGGTAATAACATTTGTTATTTTTACAGTATCTGGTCCTGGATTTAAAAATAAAATTTACCGCAAAGTTGAGTCATTATTTAACCAGTATGACAAGACTAAAGCAATTACTTTTTGCTCAGGCGAAAAAACAACATCAAAACGATTTAAGGCAATTATGTTTTGGATTGGAAAACAAAATAACCCCACCGTTAAAAAACTTTTAGAAATAGTGGAAACTAAATATTCGCGGAAATCAGATGATTATGAAGAATCAAAACAAAATTGTTACCGTGTAGACCAAAATACTTATTTTGAAATTGACGCAAATATTTATGGTAAAATTGACTATAGGGAAAAAGAAATAATTGATAATTTTGGCAAAGTAAAACACGAAGAAATAGTAAATCTTGATGTATATTCTTCTAAATTAGATTTAGTTAAACTTCAAAAGTGGGTTGAAGATAGATACAAAGAATACGAAGACCACGTTAGAACAAAAATTAGTAGTGAACAACTATTGGTTGAAATTGGATGGAATTCAAAAGAAAGAGAACTTGATATTTATTATAATCCATGGTCATCGAATGCAACATTTGCTAACAGATTCTTTACAGGTAAAGAAGAAATACTTAAAAAGATAGAATTTTTTATTTCAAACCCTGATTGGTATAGTAAGCGTGGACTTCCATGGACTCTTGGATTTTTAATTTGGGGAAAACCTGGATGTGGCAAAACAGGATTTATTAAAGCTCTGATGAACATGACTGGGCGTCATGGAATTACCATAAAATTAAATGACAAGTTTGACTTGAAAAAACTTAAAGAAGTTATTTATGATGATGAAATTTGTGATGACTTAATTATTCCCCAAAATAAAAAGATTATTATTTTGGAAGACATTGATTGTATGGGTGAGTTAATCAAGGACCGTGATTTAAAAGAAAAAAATAGACAAGTTACAAAAAGTCCAGAATTTGACCTTTCTGATTTTGATGATTCGGTATCATCTGTTGAATCAAAAGGAAAACCAAAACCCAAGCAAACTCTACTAAAGAACCAAATTCCAAAGGATGAGAATGAAAACAATAATTTAAGTTACTTGCTAAATATTTTAGATGGGCTACAAGAATGTCCAGGAAGAATTGTCATTATGACAACAAATAAACCTGAAGTACTTGACTCTGCTCTTATTAGAGAAGGGAGAATAGACTATAAAATTGAATTTACTAACGCAACAGTTTCTGATGTAACTAATATTGTGAAATTTTATTGGTCTGAAACCTCAAATCCCGACCAACTAACCGAATCAATCGGGTTAATTGACAGTAATATTGACAAAGTATATTCACATGCGTCTATTGTTAACATGTGTAGAAGTTCTGAATCTGTAAGAGAAACAGTAGACAAAATAATGAGGAAAATTGAATAATATTTCTTTAATAATACCATCCAATTAATTCAAATGCAAACTATTGAATCTGTATCAAAAGACAACTTACCTTTATATGGTACAATTTATACTGGAACCGACAAATTAGGAGATTTTAATTGGATGTGTAAACAACAAGCATATTCTAATGCGTTATTTATATTTAATGACAACGAAGAATTTCATGATACATGTAGGTCTGGTCGGGGTAACGCAATAATTCGAAAATATAACAAACATAATCACTTTCAAAAAAAACCCAAGTCAGCGGGAATACCAACTGGTACTTTAGCATCGGGCGGATATACACAACTGGATACTCATGTAATTAAAAAAGTTGACCAAGCATTAGAGGAAATTCGTGAGTTAATTAAACAACATAATTATGATGCGATATTTTATTCAGTCACACCTAGTGGTAAGTTAGGCACTGGGCTATTTGATGTTGGAAAAGATGTTATTGAATATATTGATGGAAAAATTAAAGCCTTAACAAAAATTCCAATTAAAATTTTCCAGGAATAAAAAAATGTTCAAGTTCGGATATAAAAACTTATTTCTTTTATAAACATAATATGCCGGAAGGTCCAGAAGTAAAATTAGTAACAGGGGAGTTAGCATCCCGTCTTGTTGGTAAATATTTAACAGCAATTAATATTTTAGGAGGACGTTACCAATCTCATTCGCCTCCTAAAAATTTTAATCAAATAACTCAACTATTACCATTAAAAATTCAATCAGTTAATTCCTACGGTAAATTTATATGGTGGGAGTTTGAAGGTACCGATATAACTCTTTGGAATACATTAGGTTTAACTGGTTGGTGGCAAATAAAACCGGATCAACATAATCATGTGGAAATCCAATACAAAAAAAACCTACAGGACCAAAAAACCAAATCAGTTTATTTTAATGACCAAAGAAATTTTGGTACATTTATTTTTGACACCAAAAGTGCTTTAGAAAAAAAACTTGGAGAATTTGGACCAGATATTTTAAGTTTGGAAAAATCAAGTTGGCAAATATTTTATAACTTGGTTAAAAAAAAGAAAACATCAATATGTGAAATATTACTTGACCAAAAAATAGCAGCTGGATGTGGAAATTATTTAAGAGCAGATGCGTTATACTTGGCACAAATAAACCCATATACACCCGGTAAAGATTTACATCAAGCTAAAATTAAAGAGTTATGGAATATATTAAATCAATTAGGTTGGTATTACTACGATAAAGACCAAGGAATTGCGAATGGTATTATTGATGGCACATATAGATTAGCAGATTCGTTTGATAGAGTTTTTTTAGTTTATTCACAACAGACAGACCCATTGGGAAATAAAGTAAAAAGAGACCAAGTAAAAGATAGAACAATTCATTGGGTTGAACAAATTCAAACAATTTAATTTTCACAGTGGGATAAAAACCCAATAGTCAATGTTTTTTTGTAACATATAATAATATGAAGGATTTTTTATTTGTTATTTTATTATTGGGTATTTTTTATTGGTATTTTAATATTAGAGGTAAAACGAAATGCGTAATGATAATTAAAGAGTGTGATGGGATAGATTATGTTGAACAAAATTAATATTTAAAAAAAAATATAATCCAATATATATGAGTTTTAAACAAACAAAATACTCAATTAATTATGATAATGCAATTAGTTTAAATCAAACAGGTGGTGCATTTATTCCAACTGAAGGAAAGACAATTTTATTATCATGCAAAGAGTTTGATAGCGTTATAGATAAAATGATGGTATTAGACGGTAACGCACAAGTTAATCGTCTTATAGAAATTCAAAATGAAGCAACTGGGCTTGCTGATCCTGTATCAGGTTCTCCCAACCAAACCATCATAAGTAATGTTGAACAATTAAATGGGCTTGACAGTGACGAAACTTTATCGCAATTAAATCCAATTGCGTATGAAAAATTTTGTAAAGAATCAAGACTAGAGTCAGTATCAACTAGTTCCGAAGCTAAAAGAATGTTTGCCAGAAAAGTTAATAAATTATCTTCTCGTCACTTTTTAAGAGGTTTTATTAATTGGAATAAATATGATGATTCAACTCCTGATATTAAAATGGATTCAACCACTATCATTAATATTAGAAATGCTGACATAGTTTACTTGGCTTATTTTAGCGAAGATGAACCAAATGCCACAAAAATTACTCATCAATTAATGTTATTATATTCTCTTTCACATTATGGTGCTAAAAATATTACAATTGTGTTACCATATTATCCTGTTGGAACAATGGAACGTATTGTAGGTGAAGGTGAAATTCCTACTGGGTATGCTTTTGCCCAAATGCTTAATAATATTCCATCTGCTTCTGGAAAAAATAATTTAATAGTATTTGATATTCATGCTTTAGCATCAAGATTTTTCTTTCATACCAACTTAAGACCAACAATTGTGTCTATGTTATCGAAATATTTGCAATATATTAAAGATAACTTTTCTGCAGTAAATGATAATAACATTATTGTCTTTCCAGATGATGGGGCTAAGAAACGTTTTGAAAAACAAGTTCCCAAAAACTTTAAAACAATTTTATGTTCAAAAGAAAGAAAAGGTGAAGATAGAATTATTAAAATTGAAGAAGGAATTAATCATATTGATTTAACTGGTAAAAAGAATAACTTATTTATTATTGATGATTTAATTCAATCAGGCGGAACTAGTAAAGAAACCGTACATGGAATTAAAACTTCTATTAAGAAACTAATTGAAACTTCTAGTATACAACCTGCCGCAAATGTTTCGATTGACTCTGAACATTTTAATTATTATACCATGATAACTCACTTAGTAGCACCAAATCCAGATAAGTTTTATGACTTTATTAAACCAACAAGTGAACTAACACAAAAAGAAAAAGATAAAGCAACAAAATTAGAATTGGCAGTTGGTGAAGTTGATAAATTAATAACCACTAACACTAGACCTTTACGTGGTCCTTTTTTAATATCCCATTTAAATGGAAAAATTGCCGAGCTCGGTAATAAAAAAATGGAAATTATTGATATTTCAGAAATTTTACTTGATGTATTAATTAGACCAAAGGAAACAATTTATATTGCACCTAATATTATGATTTAATTAAATTTGATTTTAATTAAAAAAAATTGATGTTTATATTGGATAATAAATTATTTTATTATCCAATAAAAAAATGAATGCAGATTATGTTAAATCACATCTATTACATCATAAAATAATATTCCCCACAAATACCCATGATAATAAAATGGCTGGATTTCAAAATTATGGTCCACATGGTTTAGCCCTCAAGTCTAAAATAATTAGTATTTGGAGAGATATTTTTGTCACAGATAATGTACATGAAATTGAATGTCCCGTTATTTCTCATGAGTGTGTGTTAAAGCGGAGTGGACATGTTGGAAAATTTAATGATTTGGGCTTGGTTTTTACAGATAAATCAACAGGTCAAATTTCACAAATACTAAGAGCAGACCATTTTGTTGAAGATAAGGGTGTAGAACTTGGGCTTGATATTTCAGGAGTTAACTTAGATTCATCAGATTCAATTATTAATTTTGTTGAAACTAATAAATTATATGACCAACAAACTCAGTCAATTCAAATAATACCTATGAGTTTAATGTTTAAAATACCAACAGTTAGTGATACTTTTTATTTGCGCCCTGAAATTGCACAAACAATTTTTGTTGAATTTAAACAATTGTATGATTATGCACATGGTAAATTGCCATTGGGTATTGCTCAAGTTGGTAAGTCTTATAGAAATGAAATATCAGACAAACCATTTGTCCGCCTAAGGGAATTTACTCAAGCTGAAGTTGAATGGTTTTTTAATCCAGAAGACTCATTTGAATTTAAAATGGACAGGGATTTAGAATCAGTTCCAATAACTATTTATTCTGCACAAATGCAGTTAACGAACACCAATGCAAAATTAATTGAATTTTCACAACTTGGTGATTATGTGCAAGATCCAATAACCCGTATGTTTATTTGCAAACTATACCGATTTGCAAGTCAAGTAGGATTAGATATGAGTAGAGTTCGTTTCAGGCAACATAGACCTAACGAAATGGCTCATTATGCCAAAGACTGTTGGGACATGGAAGCGGATATTTTTGGTAAATGGCTAGAAATATCAGGACTGGCCCATAGGTCTAATTATGACTTGTCAGTTCACAATACTCAAAATTCATTCATGGTGAAAAAATCAGATGTTCCCATTAAAAAATGCAAATTAACTCCAAATGGAAAGAAAGTTTTCGCTTCACAAAAATATACTTATGAAGAAGCTACAAATCTAATAAAATCACTAAGTACTATTGTGTGTGACCCATCAGAATTACCTTCAATGGATTTAACTTATTACACAATAAGTGAATTTAATGATTATGAATATATTGTGCCTTCAGTAATTGAACCATCAATTGGTATTGACCGCATATTTTATACTTTAATGTGTCATAATTTGTCCATTAGGCCAGGTACAACAAGACCTGTTTTAATGTTAAAACCCAGTTGCACTATTTATGACTTTATGTTAGCTCAGTTATCAAATCATGTTGATTTGCTTAAAAAACAAAATGATTTTATGGATATAATTACTAAATCAAATAAAAAATTAAAAATTTTTATTGATAAATCAAGTACTTCAATTGGTAAACGATACACTAGAGCTGATGAAATTGGTATCAGATACACTATAACAATTGATTTTGATACATTGAATGATAACACAGTAACTGTTAGAGATTCATGTGATATGTCTCAAACCAGATTACCTTTTGAGTCAGCTTTAGCTTTATTTTAGTTACATACCATGTTGACTAAATGTTAAAATTATTTTAGTTAATAAAAATCCCCCAATAATATCAGATGGATAATGTACACCCAAATAAACTCTACTGAGTCCAACCAAATAAGGTAACACACTAAAATCCACATTAATATTTTTACGAAGAATATAAGATAATAAAAATGCATTTAGTGTATGTCCTGAAGGAAATGAAAATGGGTCTAAACACATGGGCTCACGTAATTCCACATTAGGACTTGATTGAAAAGGTCTTTTTCTTTTAACTAAATACTTGATAGCAAAGATAATAAACTGACTTGAACATAAAATAAATATTTGTGTTTTTGTTATTTTACCAAACCAGTATAATAATCCAATAATAAAAACATATAACTTGGCATGAAATGGAGCCGAAATCCAACTCATAAGTTTATTTACAACAGGTTTTGAATCACCTGGTAATGCTTGAAGATTTTTAATAAATTCAATCTCAATATCCTCTTTCATTTGTTGTTATAGTAATTTAGATTTTTTTTATAAACTAATCGACAAATAAATAATTTAATTATTTTATTTTCTATAATATTTAAATAGGATGTTAAAATTACTTTTTTTAACAATAATTTTATATATAATTGTTCAACATATTTTAGACGATTGTAATGAAATCCCTACAAATGACACATCTGGTCAAGTTATTGCAGAACAAAAACAAATAGTCCAACCAAATTCTATAAAACCGGATAATTACACTATGGAAAAACCCTATTCTGAAAATGGCGACTTGGGAGCAAGAGATGACCATGTTGGTACAAACTCTGGTATGGTTAAAATAAATGCTCCGCCGAGTATTCTCAAAACAGCTAAACCTCGTGTAAAATTTCAAACACAAGAAAAACCCAGGGAACATTTTGCACAAGATTCTTTGGATCCCAATACAAATTCACAACCCAAAGTTTGGGAATTTGATAAACCAAATCCATGGACTAAAGTAATTTATTTAGAACAAGATGAATATCCATACTATTTCCATATTAAAATAAATATTCCGTCATTAAATGATTACCAAGTTTGGAAACAAATAGTTCCTAATTTGGACTTTAATCCCAGATCTGGTGAATTAATAATACCAAGTAAAGAAGAAGCAAGTGCCCTGGCATTAGCAAATTTAATATGTATAAATTTTTCTGGTCAAATGAGCATAGATAATATATTAGAAAAAAATTTAATTCAAATTTCAGTATCAAAAGCCCGCAGTTATGAAGTTGTTCAAAATAAATTACGCGAACAAATTATTGAAAATTTGTATGGAAAATCAGTAACAAATGTTCAAACTAGTTTTGAACAGGATTTAGCAAGAAATATTGGAGGTTCAAATAATAGTCGCGTTGATTTTTCATCAGAACAATTTACTGATACTTTTGAACACTTTTCAGAACAATCTCAATCTGGCGGAAACGTTATTGAAGCGTATGATGGAAGTGATTTTTCTTATTTGTAAGGAACTAACTTTTATTTCCACAAAATATTTTATTATTATAATTTAATTTGTATAATAAAATATAATGAAAACATATAATGGCAAGTTTTATAGCACTGGTAGAAAAATACCGCCAGAATTTGAAAACCCAATTGATGATTATTTATTAGATTTATGTGAATTAATGGTACCCACATGTCAAAAATTTAAAATAACACCAAACGCCATTACAATATCAAGAGTAATAATTGGATTATTTGCCCTTTATTATTTTTATTTTACTTGTGATTTTGTTATTCCAATTATAGGGACTGTGCTTTTTTACTTGTTTGATTGTTTAGACGGGCATTTGGCTAGAAAAACAAATCAAGTTACAATATTTGGTGATTATTTGGATCATTATGCTGATATATCTTATTGTTTAATACTTTTAACTTCAATTATGTTAAAACCATATTCAAACAAAACAATTGTTATTATTGGATTAATGGCGTTTGCTTATATTTCCTTTGTTCATTTAGGATTACAACAAAAACATTACAAAAAAATAAAAAAAGCAATTAGAGAAGAAAATTCAGCAAATACAAGTTCAACAAAACAAATAATAATTGATGAAATTGATGATGAACTATTAGATTCGCTAAATATAATTCACTGTTTTGAAGCAAGTGAAATTACTTGGACAAAATACTTTGGCACTGGTACTTTATATTTGGTTCTTTTATTAATAATATATTATATACAATCTCATTCATTTTGTCAAATAAAATAATGTAAATTTTGTAATTAACACTTTGTAATTATCCACCATTGGTAGAAATTAATTAGTTTGTGTTTTGAGCCCATGTGTTTCTTTCCGATTACTTGCCAATTATTTCGTTTAATTATATCAGCAAGTTCATTTTCTGGAATGAATGGTTCAGTTTTTTCTTCATTATGTGTCCATTCAAACTTGTAGATAGTCTGATTACCCTCAATTCGTAAATAAGAATTTGAATCAGACCAAAAGTCATTACCTGGTAAAGGGCAAACAACGTTAAATAGAAATTTTGTTCCAGGATGAGTAATTTGGTCTAGTTGTGACCAAAATTTTTCAGTACAAAAATGCATAAGTGAAAAGTTAGCAACAACATAATCATATTTTATATTGGGATTAATTTGGTGCCATTGGATTGGAGTATTGGCCCAATCTCCTGCCAAATCACATGGAGAAAACACATATACATCTTGATTTTCATCGTGATATTGTATACCACGGATTAGTTGGTTGACATCGGCATCTAATCCCAAATAACTTTTAGGATTATATTTTTTAATTAGTGGGATAAGTTTACCACGTCCGCAACCTAAATCTAACCATGTTTTATTAATTTCTGGTTCCATCAGTGCTAGTTGTGATGATAAATTTTCAACTTGGGTATTAATAGTTTGAATTAGTGATTCAGAAGTAATTTTTTTACTGGTGTCATAATAATAGGTATTGGAGAGATTAGTGTCACGATTCCAGTCATATTTGCCCATTGTGACAATGTTATCAACAATATTGTAAGGATTTGGTTTTTTCTTGTCAAACCTAAATTCCCCAACAGTAAATTTATCAAATGATTCATCTGGATAACAACGGTAAATTCTGCCCTCCTTTTTAGCGGTTTTTGGTTTGATAATTATTCCGGACCAATCATGGCCGTTTCTATCAAGCCATTTTTTACCATCAAAAGCAAGGTCAATTGTCATCATTGACTTTGGTTTTATTTTAATTTCTCGAGAACCATCTAGAGGAGTCAGAATCAAACCATCACATGCAAATGGTGTTGATGCACTTATAGTTTCCTTAATTTCTAAATTTTTCTCAAGAATAATATTATCAATTAACTCAGAATGAATATTTAAACTGTTTGAATTATAAACACATGCAAATTTAGGATACCACTTGATTGGTTCTGATTGTGATTCTTTTATGAATTTTTCAATACACATTCTTTCTTTTTTGAAAATTCCAATAAAATCATCAAGTGAACTGATTGATTCCATTTGAGTTGTTGAGGTATATGGATGTGACTTTCTTAAAATATCATATCTTTCTTCAATTGTTGTGTTTGGAATATCAATATCAAACACTAAATACAAATCCAAATCTTCAATATATTCTGCTTTTACTTGATGGTTATTAAGTAATGGGGTTTGTGGATAAATTCCAACGGGCATATTTGCAATAAGTACCCCATCCGCTTTTTCTTTAAGCATAAAGTTTTTATAGACACAAATTTCACCAGGTAACAAATGTCTAGGAGGTAAATTAGTAAATTTTTGCTTTTGGAACTTGTATTGTGCAGACCCATGAGATAATACTGGAATAGATTTTTTAGGACTAAAAGTACTAATTTCTCTAAGCAAATCAAACATTTTTACCTTATGTTGAATAACTCTGGTTTTACATTTGGATTTCACATACATGCGTAAATGATGTAGTAATTTGTTTATTTTAATTGCCTTTACTGGTCCTTCATTTTGCCAACCTGGTTTATTAGATATGGGAGGAATTGGTAAAAATCTGGTGTACAGTAACATGTGGTTGCTCGCATGTCTAATACTATGAGTTTCCAAATACTTATTAATAAGGTTTTGTTCATAAAGTGAAGAACAAATATATTTAGCCAAATCATTAGAATCAGCAATGTTTTCCCAATGCAAAGATTCAATAATTTTACTAAAGTTTTCTTTTACAATTTTATCAACAAGTTGTTTTTTAAATTTATCAATTTGATAAATTCCATATTGTAGCCCTAATAAAATATTAATAATGTAAAGTTCTTCTTCTGTTTTTAGTAATGGAACTATTTTATTAAAGGTTTCATGATTAATTGTGTTAGACATATTGCCTTCATCAGTCCAATCATTTTTAACTAATATTCTCATTAAATTTTGAATACTGTCAAAATTATGCGGATTAACATAATAGTACTTGTGCAATTCAACAAGAACTTTTTCTTCAGAAAAATAGTTAATCATTTGGTAAAAGTAAGGTACCAAACTAATATATCCAGACAGAACTTTAAGTCTTTTAAGTTGATATTTTGCAGGTACTAACGAATTAGCCAATGATGAAATCATATTATTAATTGTGGAAGTGTTCTTTTGAAAAAATAGTTTATCTGCTTTAATAACTTTATCAAGAACAAATTTAAATAATCTATCATCTGAATTTCCGATAGAGTAAGTGATAATTTGTTCTAGTTCTGACCTCGGTAGTTTTTCAACGCATTTTTCTTGATATCGGCTAAGCCAGAAAAGAAAAGTCATAAATGGACCAGTACGTGCTGAATTTATAAGTAATGACATTATTGTTTTTTGTTGAGTTGTTACTTTTCCAATACGATGGGACAGTTTATTCAATAATACTTGTCCTTTTGCCAACAGGGTCAACTTTTCTAATAAACTATGTGAGAGAATTTGGTCACATCTGTTCATTAACACATTGTCAGGAACTTGAGCAAAATAAATTTTATTTACTTCACGAACAATAAACTCCAAAACAGGATAATAGTGCTCCATTTTGTAGTTTTTATTTGTTCCATTAATTGGTGCATTAGAAATAGATGTTAGTAAACTTTCTAAAAGACTAGGAACATTAATTTCCTCAGGAATTTGGTAGCTTGCCAGCCCATTAGGGCCAAGCGAGTTTAATTCATTAATTTTATTTATTTCTAAATGGATAGACATTAATATAGGATATTTATTATCTTATAAATATAATTTATCAATTTTTTTCTAATTAATTATTTGATGTATATAAAGAAATTGATTATACTAATTTTTACCAAATTTGACTTCTGTTGCTCGGGTTTAAATACATAGGGTCGTTAGGTCCAATATTAAATACCTGATAAAATTCATCAAGGTTTTGTAAAATACCATTAACACGTACTTGTGTAGGACTATGAGGATCGGTTAATAGCTGATTTTTAAGAGTGTCTTCAGTAATGTTACATCTCCAAATTTTTGCCCATTGGACAAATAAAAGAGAAATTTGTTTTTCAAGTTCACTCGCAGGAACGAGCCTTTCTAAAGTTTTAAGTGAAAATGTAATACCACCCAAGTCTGCAATATTTTCACCCAAAGTTAGTTTTCCATTCACATTCATTCCATAAAATACAAATGAATTAAAAACATTTTCTAACTTTTCGCTACGAGTATTAAAGTTTGTTGCATCAGATTCTGTCCACCAGTCATTAAGATTTCCATTGGCATCATATAATCTACCCTTATCATCAAAACCATGTGTAATTTCGTGTCCGATAACTGCACCAATTCCTCCAAGATTTTCAGCTAAAGTTTGTTCAGAAGAATAAAAAGGTGCTTGGAGAATACCAGCAGGAAAAACAATTTCATTCATTGTTGGAGAATAATAAGCATTTATATCGTGAGCATTCATGTGCCATTCAAGTTTGTCAACTGGCTTGTAAAGTTTTTCTAAGTTATGTTCAATTTCCCATTTGCCAGCAGATAAAATATTTTCATAAAACATAATATCGGAACTAATGACAAGTTTTGAAAAATCAGTCCATTTGTCAGGGTATCCAATTTTAACACTGAACTTTGATAATTTTTCAAGTGCCCTAACTTTAGTTTCCGCACTCATCCAATCAAGTTGTTCAAGTCTTGCTTGAAAAGTTTTAACGATTTCCCCAATCATTTCAAGACAACTTGTTTTTTGTTCCTGTTTAAAATACTTTTCTACATAGGCTTTACTTAAAACTTCACCAAGAATACTTTCCATAATTCCCATTACTCGCTTCCATCTTTGTTTTGGTTCTTTTTGTCCGTATAATTGTGTTCCATAAAAATCAAAGTAAATTTGATAAGTAGAATCATCTAAATTAGTACAAACTGCTTTTACGATTTTATATTTAATAAAATTAACTAGCTGAGATAAAGGTGTTGAACCTTCTTTAATACTTAGTAAGTAATCGCTCATTAATTTAAAAAATTTAGGTTCGGTAATAATAATTTTATCCCCATTTGGAATACCAAATGCATTAAAAACATTAGACCAACCAATTCCTGGAAATTCAGCAACTAGCATATCCCAATTGTATTCATTATAAATTTTAGTTGGGTCGCGCCTATCAGTTTTACTTAAACGAGTTTTAGCAACTGTTTCTTCAAAATTATAAATATCTTGGGGAATAGCTTCTAGTTCAAAATGTGCAATAAATTTAGCTAAAAATTCTTTATACTGGTCTTGTTTTTCTTTCATGGTATCCAACAAATAGTAATCACGATCTGGCATACCTAAGCCCATTACATCAAAGTATAAAACATTACGTTCTGAATTTTTAAAATCTGTGTATGCTGAGATATCAAAAAGAAAACATAAATTATAACGCATAAGTTCGGTAACAAATGTGTCAATAGAATCATCAAGCTTAAATTTTGAAAAAAGCTGTTTAACATGTAAGTGACCTTGTTCATTTAATTTTGCCGAATCTAACCCTTGAGACCATAAAATATTAAGTTTGGATTGTTCGTCGGATTCTGGGGCAGTTTCCATCATTTCCCTAAGTCTGTTTTGATTTTGTTCATGTAAAACATGAAAATTGCTCCATTTGGTATATTCGGAGGGAATGGGATTGGATTGTAACCAGTCCCAGTTAACATGATGATAAAAATCAGTAGACAGATTAGGTTTAGTATTGTATAAAATTCCAGACATTACACAGTTAAGAAATTGGTATAAAACAATATTAATATCAATTTTTTTATTTTTTTCCATTATTTTTTCCATAAAAATTATCAATAAATATAATCTAAGTAAATAATAATATGCCGACTAAAAATGATTCATCAAAAACAAGTATTACTAAAGAATTTAAAAAATATAAAATACCTGTGTCTAATGAAAAAATGGAAGAATTTTGTTTACCAAAAAAATTTACATTACAGCCACAACAAAAGCTTTTGCCAGATTTGTTATCAAGCAAGTTAAGTCCTTGGTCTACTGACCCAAATATTCGAGGTATACTTGTGTTTCACCAAATTGGTGCAGGTAAAACATGTACAGCAATTGCTATAGCTGAAGAATTCAAAAGAAAATTAAATATTGTTGTTGTCTTACCCGCTGCATTAATTGGGAATTTTGTTAATGAATTAAGATCTGAATGTCCAGGTAACGAGTATGTTACAGAAGAAGAAAGACAAAAGTTAAAAGGACTAAAACCAGGAGACAAAACTTTTGAAAAAATAATGGAAAAATCTCAAGAACGAATTGAAAAATATTATACTATTTATTCTTATCATAAGTTTGTTGCTCTTATTCAAGAAAATAAAATTAAAAAATTAAATGATACTTTGTTAATTATTGATGAAGTTCAAAACATGATATCAATGACTGGAACTTTTTATAAATCATTAAAACAAGTAGTTGATGCATCAAACGAATCACTTAAAATTATTTTACTTAGTGCAACACCAATGTTTGATAGACCGGTTGAAATTGCTTTAACATTAAATTTATTGAAACGAGATAACTTAATTCCAATAACAAAGTTTAATCAAGAATATATGCGAACAAAAACAACATCAGAAGGTACCACATATAAAGCAATTCATCTTAAAAATTTCCGTGAAAAAATTCATAATTTAATATCTTACTATCGTGGTGCTCCTCCACAAGCGTACCCAACTGCTGAATTTCGTGCAGTAAAATGTCATATGAGTGACTTTCAATATAAAAGTTATTTAACATCACTGAGTACCGAAGATAACTATATTAGAGGGTCATTTAAAAATGTTGATATTTTAAACATGCCTCAAAATTTCTTCTTGGGGCCAAGATTTATTTCCAACGTGGCTTTTCCAAATAAATCAATTGGGGAAGTTGGTTACAGCTCATTTCGTGGTCAAGCATTACAAATGCAAAATATTGGTGAATATTCAATAAAGTTTTTTAAGGTTTATCAAAAAATAGGTAAAGCAGATGGCCCTGTTTTTGTTTATTCAAACTTTAAAGAACTTGGTGGAATAAGATGTTTTGTTAAATTTTTAGAATACCATGGGTGGAAAAATTATAAAGACTATGGGGAAGGGAAAAAACGTTTTGCTATTTGGTCAGGAGATGAACCTCATCACGTTAAAGATGAAATAAAATATATATTTAACCAAAAATCAAATGAAGATGGTTCAAAAATTAAAATTATGTTAGGGTCTCCATCAATTAAAGAAGGAGTTAGTTTGCTACGTGTTCAACAAGTCCATATGTTAGAACCATATTGGAATATGTCTCGTATGTTGCAAATTATGGGACGTGCCGTACGTTTTTGTTCTCATAAAGATGTTCCCAGGTCTAAACGTGTTGTTAAAATATACTTGTATTTAGCAACTTATCCCGGTGAGAAAACTATTGACCAATATATATGGGCACTAGCACAAAAGAAAAATAAACTAATTGAGCAATTTGAACAGGTGTTAAAAGAAACCGCATTTGATTGTGAATTAATGTATAATAGAAATTCATACAAATCAGATGAAACAAAATTAATTTGTAAAAATAAGTAAACGTGAAAAAAATAAGTAAATGTTGGAAAAATTGAATTAGATTAATATAAATATTTTATCATAGTTATATTAATGGAATCACTAATAGGTAAACCAATTTATAATTCAAGTATTTCTTCAACATCTAGGGTTAATGTTCATTCTAGGTCAAATTGCTGTTTTATTTCTTCATTTCAAATCCAGATGTTAAAACACTTTCCTGATTTCCCTAGTTTAGAAGTATTGTTAGATTTGTTGTATCCGGGGCAAACAAATGCATACACACATTTTGCACATGACTTTCCTGCCAAATGGTTTAAAATAAAATATTATTTAATAAAAAAAGATTTTCGCTGGCAGAAGCTGTTGGATAATGTTTTACTTCAAATGTGTCTACCCCATAAATTACCTAATAAATGTATTCAATTAACTTTTATTGACCTGAATAAAATTGATCCAGATGAAGTATCCCAAGGCAATTTTGAGTCGCTTGAAAGGTCTTTTTCTGATTTACCAAATCATGAAAAAACAATAATTTCAATATTGCAATTTAATAATCATTTTGAACCCGTTGATGTGGATTTTAATTCTGTACCAAACATTTTAGAATCGTTAGATGAAGTTGGTATTGATGAAAAGTTTTTTTCTTAATTGTTTATGAAAACAAATTTCTAGTTTAATTTATATTTAGATTAAATATGCAAAACCAAGTATATGATTACATTGTTGTTGGCGGAGGTATTGCAGGCTTGTATGCTAATTGGAAATTAAGTAAAAAAGGAAAAACTGGCATTCTTTTAGAAAAAGAAACAGACTTTGGTGGACGAGTACTTGAGGTGACGTTTCATGAACAGACTATAAAATTAGGCGCAGGAATAATGGCGGAAAATAATGTCCATCTTTTAAGTTTATTTAAAAAACTTGGATTAACTTATTCAACATTTCAATCTCAAACAAAAACTTTATTAAAACCATTTAATATGGAAAAAGCAATTGGAATAATTAAAAGCACTTATCGGGTAAATAAAGATAAAACAAAAAGCTTAACATCAATACAATTTTTAAAAAAATATTTTCCAAATAACTGGGTTAATGAGTTTGTTGCAAACTGTGAGTACAGGGATTGGTTAGAATCAGACATTGGCTATTTTATAAAATATTACTCAATAACAGATATGTCACATAGCCCATATAAGGTTTTGTTACCAAGTTGGACTAACTTGGTAAATAAATTAAAATTATCTAATTGTATTGGAAACTATCAAGTTAAAAAAATAACCAGGTTAGCTAATGGACTTTTTCAAATTGACAATAAATACCAAACAAAAAAAATTTATATTTGTACAACATTAAAACCGGTTGACAAACTTTTAGGCCCACTAATTAATTGGTCGTATTCGGATTATATTGGTACTATACCATTTATTCGTGTGTACACATGGCATTCTAAACCTTATGACACATCTAAAATTCATCATTATACAATTGTACCAAATCAATTAGAAAAAATTGTTCAGGTCAGCCCGAATATTTTAATGGCTTCATATTCAGATAATTTGGGAGCAAAATATTTTAAGTCATTAATTAACCAGGACAAAAAAACTCAAATAAAAAAAGTGGAGAAAAAATTACAGGAATTAGCTATCGGGATAAATAAAGTTGATGATATAGAAATTTGTTGGTGGGAAGAAGGTGTTCACTATTATAAACCAGTTGGTCCACACAGCACAATAACCCAAGTGATAAACAAACTTGTAAAACCAACAAAGGGAATATATGTGTTAGGCGAAATAACTTCAAAAAAACATGGTTGGGTCGAAGGAGCTATTCAAAGTGTTGATTCTATTATAAAATAATTATAAATAATAGAATAAGAAAAAAACTAATTTAAATTAATTACCATTAACAACTAACACTTTTTTATTTGTGCTTGAAATTACACGTTGAGCAAATTCAATAATGTCAGACTTTGTTAAATTATTTAGTTGGTCTTTAACAAGTTTGTATCTGTTAAATAAATATGTTCTTATTGCTATTTCTGGTCTGTATCTGTTAATTTTATCAGATAAACTATAATCTGGTTCGTCAAGTTCTTTTTTTACTGTTTCAATAAATTGTTCAAATGCAGACTCTTTAATGTATTTAATTATATTTTCATTAAATTCGTCAATTTTCTCTTTAACTGTTTCTACTGATTTACCCGATTGAATTCTTTCACTTAGATAATATTCATCTCTATAAATTGATAAACCAAATCTTACTAAGTAGCCAAGTTGGTGTTTAGTACGTAAAATATCAAAAAACTTTTCACTTACAATTTTATCTAATACTAACATTTGCCCATAATCTCTTGGAGTAAATTTACCAACTCTGTAAAAATATGAAATAACATGTGACTTTTCAATTGGGTTAGGATGTTTTAAATTCATATCATCAATTGGTTTAATTACTGGTAATGGATTGGTTGGATTAAAAAATAACTTGGAAAACTTGTCAAATAAATTTGTTCCATTTTTAATTTCAATGTTTCCATACGTTAAAGTTGTTAAACAAGATCCTTCAAATAAACTAGAAACGTGATTTTCAATATCAGCATATGTAATTGAATTAATTTGTTTAAGCAATTCATCGTGTGTACATTCTGTTTTCGTAATTGTTGATTTAATAATATAACTTAGATAATCACTAGGATTTAAAAATTTAATATTTTGATATGACTCTTTATAAGTTACTATCAGATTGTTTGTAAATCTTTCATCAATTTTTTTAAAGTGTTGGTCAACATTAATAATAAATTCTTTTAATTGAGCCAACAAAATCTGTAATTTAGAAAAATCATTAAGAGCAGTAACATGAATGTTTATACATGATAACGATGCAGCAGGTTCAAAATAAATTGTATAACATAATTGTTGTGGTTTATACATAATTACTCCTATTAAAAAATTTAATACTGAACATGATATTTGTGTAAGTAAGTAGTTTTTAGTATTGGAGAAATATTTTGGATTATTTAAATTCATCCATATGCTAACAGTTGGTTCGCCAAATTCAGAACATCCACCATACCATTGTTTTTCACCAATTAGTGTTGGTACTTCAAACCTATCAATATCTGGTACAATACTTGGTTCAGCATTTAAATAATCATTTTTTGTGTCTAGATTTATTTCTATACCATGAGAATAAGAATCATCAAGTTTAAAGTTAAATTCCGTGTATTCATAATTGTAATGTTTATCTGTAAGATATTTGTGTTCTGATGTATTAGCAAATTCTTTACTATGTATTATTTTAATTAAATTGTTTGAATTAATATGTTTTTTATATAAATCAAAATATTCACTTGCAGTATTAAGTTTAAACATTTTAAAAGTACCTTCAAAAACATTTTCAGTTTTATAGTACAAGTGATTAACTGCTAATGTGTTTGATAAATTTTCTGCATCGAATTTGTTTAAACAATTAAAATTTACATCAAGAATTTGTTTAAAATAATTTGCAACACTTTCAATATCCATAGTAAATATTTTACCAAGAGTATCAAATAACAAATGTTCACAATGTTGCATATTTGCAAATCCTTCTTTTGTTAAACTCATTGTAATAATAAAGAGTCCTTCAAATCTTGTTTCAGTATTTATTGAATTTAAATATCCCAAGTTTTTAAGATGAAAATATAATGATGTTTCGGATTTTTCAGATAAAATCATATCAAGTAAAGTAAATTCTTTGGTTTCTAAATAAGTATCTTGAAAAGGAATTTCATAAACATAAGAAACATCATATTTATTTGATGTTGATTTTAAATGAAAAGTTTTTCCAATATTTTTACTATATGCTGGTTTATTTACAATTAGTTTGTTATTTGTAACGGTTGATTTTTGAATAGTACCAAATGTTTTATTTAAAATTTGATGAATTTCTGTTGGTTCTTTAGCAGATGCAATACATAAAGAAATATTATTTGATGTATAGTACTTATTATAAAATTCAATAACTTTATCTCTAATATTAAGTTTAGCAAGTGTTTTTGAAGAACCACTTATAAACGTATTTATAGGACTGTTAGTATTTGCCAAATCAAAAATAAATTGATGTTTACGCCACATATCACTGTTAATGTTTTTCTGGTGTTCACTGTCAACAGCATTAATTTCTCTATTTACTGAATCAGGATTAAATAATGGGTCAATAAAAAATCTACTAAAAATATCAATTATTTCTTCAAGACCATCATCAAAAACGCTAAAATAATAAACAGTTTCCATTACATCTGTGTAAGCATTAGAATAACCACCAAGTTCATTTAATCTTTCACTATAATGATTTTCATTGGGGTATTTTTTACTTCCCATAAATAACATATGCTCTAAAAAATGAGCTAATCCATCATAACCTTTTGGATTTTGATATGAACCAGCATGAACAGACACAGACACAAATGATTTTTGTAAAGATTTGTCTGTAACTATTACATATTTAACTCCATTGTCAAGAGTACCACCTTTAAGGTCGCGTAATTCAAATTTAGGTTTATTTATATTAATCATTTCCATTAATATAAATAATAAAATATTGTTTTAAATCTAATTGGTATCTATATAAAATCTAAATTTAAATTTATTAGTTCATGGTTAATTTTACTTGTTTTGTTTGCAAGGTTTACTTTAATTACAGCATCGTTCCATTGTTTAAAAAAATTATCAATTGAGACATTTCTATAATTAAAATTATTAATTTGGTCAATCCATAAATTTTCTACTGGTTCCATTTGTTTAACAATCATTGTTATTTCGTCTGGTAAATTATATGAAAACAAAAAAGGCGTAATTAATAAATGATGATTAATTGAATTAAGATATTTTTCTGGTTCAATATTTTCTTCTTTAATTTCTTTTAACCAAGATTTTGTTAAATTTTGTTCTGTGTTCAAATGAAGAAAATTAATAATTTCAGATAATGCAGGAACTGAGTAATACTTATAAAATGTTGTATTATCCGAATGAAAGTCTTTCATATTTCCAAATTGTGAAATTACTAAATGGTACATTTTTTTAAGATAGTCATTTGGATTTGAATTTGATTTATTACCAAGTGTTTTTTCCATAAGTTCAAAATGAGTTTGTGCATCTATGTGGTCATAAAAAATTGGATGGGATTTATTTAATATTGAATTTGATTTTTCCACAATATAATTATAAATATCTTGGTATGGGTCTAAAGTAGTACACATTGGTTTGGTGTATATCACAAGTCCATTATATTGGAATTCATGATAATCAATATTATCTTCTATAAGTTGAATACTATCAGAAAAAATTTTCTTTTGATTTTCGTTAAATCCGAAAACTTCAAAAGTAAGATATTGGTCAATATTTTCTACATTTGCAAAATATTTTTTTCTTAAATCATCCTCGTCCAATTGTTCAAAAGCGGTTTTTTCCATTTGTCCAGCTCTTAAAATTATAAATTTTTTTAGAAATTGATTTAATGAACTAAAACTAATGCCTAACTTGTCAACAATTAAATTAATAAAATTTATATTTAACTTGAAAAATCTAGATAAATAAATTCTAGTTACATTTGCGCTACTTGTTTCATTTATTTTTTCAAACATTAGTTTTAAATTTACCAAATCCATCGTAATGTAGGTTTTTTTAATATTAATAATATTTGATTTACCAACTGATTGAAAATGTTTTTTTAAAAAAAACTCTAAGCCAAGTTCAGGACCAATTTCAACAGATGAAGGCAAATGATCATTACCAAATAAATAAAATATTAAACATAAATCCCAAATTATTTTGTAATTGTTTGTTTTTATATTATTCACATTATTATATAATTCTAATATATTTTTAATAATTAAAGAAGCTTCTAATATTTGAACATAACCAACTAGATTAAAATTTTTAATGTATTTTGCAACCGTTAAATTAATATCTTTTCCAATAATTTTATAATATGACTGTTGAACAAGTATTTGGTGAATTAAGTCAGAGTCAGTAGTGTGTATACAATAATCACCAACAATTTCTCCAGTTGCAATATATTTAAAAATTTTTAAGTCAGATTCACCGTTTTCTTTAGCGCTATTAATATAAATTAAACTTTTTGGAAAGTTTTTAGTTGTTTTAAAATTAACAAATGTTTCCAGATTTTTAATAAATGCAGAAGAAGGCCCTAAAGATTTATCAATGCTAAATCTATTTTTAACCCACTTAAAATAATCAAAAATTAATAAATCATTAATTGGACCCGGAGAATATTTTTTACTTAGATTTTCATTTAGTTTTTTATGACTGATATCCAGCTTTTCAAAATATTTTTTAAACAATGCTTTTTTTTCCATTGATTCTAAATAATTTTTAATTCGTCTTCGTCTTTGTTCAATAACTTTGGAGACAGAAGGAATTCCATCAAAAAAAATAGCAACTGATTGTATAAATGATGGATTATGTATTTTTTCAATTATGTCTACCATAACATTAACAATTTTTTCATAAATTACAAGTTCTAATATTGAAATAGAATCGGTTGATGATTCTGTATTTGTTGTTGTTGGTTTTGTAATAAAACCAATAAAGTTTTGAATTATTTCATCTTCGTTAAATCCATCAAATATATTTAAAATATCAGATTCGTTACAATACAATTTCCAATGTTGTTGGCTTAAAATTAATTTAAGTTGTTCTTCAAGAATTTCTCCATTACCGCAAATAAAGGGCAAACACAGGATAATTTTAATTATGTCATTAATTTCATTTTCTACTTCTATAATTTCTTGGTATATTAAAAAATTTAAGTCAAAAATAATATGATTAGATACAACTTTTCTAATATTATTATTAATGCTAATTTCTTCAATACCATCATTATTAATAGATTTTGAAATAAAATTTGCAAATCTATCAAGTCCCATTTAATTATTAATTAATAAATTAACTAATGCTCTAAATCAAAATTTTAATTATTTTGTCTAATTAAATTATGAATTTCCCACATTACTTTACAGTCAATTTCATTGTAATATACAATTTCCTTCATAATTGGTTCTTGGTCCACATCCTTAGGGTTTTTTTCATACAAATTATTTGCCAAAATCATTGCATTTAGTCCATTTGAGCAAGGACTAGACGTGTCCCATACTGAATCAATTAGTTGATGTTTATTAAGTGCCTTTGCAATTGTTTTTAATGAAAAGTCTAAAGCACCATTAACTGTAACTGGTTCATTTACAAACACTTTATTCAAGTCGTAAAAATTAATATTGCTATCTGGGATTTTATAATTTTCATGTCTTGTTTTGAAACTATTGTATGCACCGACTTCTGCAAAAGACCAATGGTACATTTTAGCCTTGGATTTTTTTTCTTTATGTAAAACATCTTTTATATAGTCCATAAATTCTTTAAACATCTCTAATTCAGATTCTAGGGTTTTCGCTTTCATTAAAAATGTTTTAAATACCCATTGAGAATTTTTAGCATAACCTATTCCAATCATAAATATGAATTGATTGGAATTATAAGATATAACACCATCTTTAATAATTGATCCAAAGTTCGAGTTTAAAGTTTCAAAATCCAAATAAAATTCCACAGTGTTGGATGGAACTGTTTTCCAATTTTTGCGATCATAAGAAATTATTCCGGGTCTTATTAAGTCTGTAGATTGCCGATTAATATTTAATATTTGGTCAACAGTTGATGCAGTTTTTCCAGCAGTAAAACCCATTATTTCTGAAGTACATTTTGGGTCATTCCATCCATAAACTTGATGTGAATGAGCTGCTTTTCTCCGTTTTATTCCACAATTCCATACGTTTGTTATTTCACAAATCGCATTATTTAATTCGTTTTTTAATTTTCTCCAATGACCGTCTTTTTCATTTTTCATATTTGGAAAAAGTTCGCCTCTACACGGAATAGGCAATAGTTTCCAGTTTGACCCTTCGTTTCTTAAAGTGCATATCCATTCGACTGCACTGGTAGTTTGGGTTTTGTATTCACAATCAATACTGTCATAATCAATTACACCAAGTTTGTTTAAAAAATTTGTTTCATCGTATTTTACTCCACATGACTCCCAAGTATATTTTTTTCCCCAAATGTATCCTTTACAAATATCAATACCCAATACTTTATTTAGGGCAACTGTGTAAATATATATTTGGCCCTTATAAGCGGGTATACTTTCAGAGTTTAATATATGAGTTCCATCTGCTCTTAATGGAATATTTGAGTGTTTTATGTCAATAATTTTATAATGAAAAGGTATTGACAAATTTGGCGAACCAGTATTTGCTTCTTCTTCTGAAATTACATTATATCCCATAAGCTTATTAATATAATCGGACCTTACTATTAAATCAGGAATGCCAAATGTTTTATTACCATAATCGTGTAAAACACCTTGATAAATTATGGGAACACCCTGTTTCATAAGCTCAATTGTCTCTTCGAATTTTTCTGGTTTTTTGCTATGAATAAAATCTGCAACTTTAACCACTTTATGGGTTTTTTTAATCAAATCAATCAGTTCATTTTCAAACTCAATACCTGATGACATAATGTGTTTTGTAAATATATCAATATTATAATTAGTATTTGATTTTGAATTTGGAATACGTGATGGTGTGTCTGATAGAGAATTAATGTTGTATTCTTTCAAAAAATCAAGCAATGGATCATTTAACATATAATTCCTTATCGTTGATGCTGCTACCATATTACCCCAATCTATAAGTTTGGATTCTTCAGATTTTTTTCTTTTGGTTTGTGGTTGAACTTGACTAAATATATCTTCTTGAACAGAAACTTCTTTAATTTCATTATAGAATCTTTTTCTATTGTTTTCTATTGATGAACCACTGTTTGCTAAAATCATACGTCTTTGGTATCTTACTGTTCTTGATGGTTTATTTAGATTGAGCACTGTTCTTTCATCAACAGACAAATTTTTAACCAAATAAAATTTATTTTTAATATCACATACATGTAAATATTTCACACGGTCTTCTGGTAATATATCAGATGTTTCTACATCAAAATTTAATTGTTTAAAAACATACCTATTTAATTCAGATAGTGCCTGTAAAATATCTTTACACAGTTGACATGCTCTTTCATCAATATTCAAATTAATATAATATAAGTCTCCAGTATTTGCACACATGAACCAATAGTAATGATTAAATGATTCATCTAATAAATTTAAGTTTACAAGTTCAATTGAATTTAAGTTTGAATAAAACTTTGCCACTTTTTGTGCAAGTAAATCATTTGATTTATATGCAGATTCGGGTTTTGTATAAGACCAGTAATTTATAATTTTATCTTTGTCCATTTTATTAATATTAATATTATTAATTAAATAAGATTAATATCAATTTTTTATAAATTAAATTGTATTTAATTGTAATTGATTATAAATTTTTTCGTCTTTGACAATTGAGCAGGCAATTGATGGTAAACATTTTCTTGAATTTGATTTATTATGTGAGTAATTTTTGGTTTGTCTGCAAAATAATTTTCCAAGTTTTTTAATTTTATTAGTTTAATTCCTCCAACTTGATTCCATTCATTTTTCTCAGATAAAACAGATAATTTGAATGATTTAATTTTTAAATGTAGATCCCAATAGTTTTCAAATATTGCCCATGTATTTAAATTTTGTTGCGTGTTTTTAAAATCCCCAATAAATGGTACAGAAATTAATGTGTTTGGATTTGAAGTTACAAGTAAAAATTCAATATTATCTGGTTTTTCTAATTCTTCAATTAAACTATTATTGTTTGTTATGCCAAGATAATAAAACAATGCACCGATACCAGTAAGTACAACACTATCTCCATGTGAATATAATGAAGTAATTAAAGAATTTAATTTATTAATTTCACTTATAATAGATTGAACTGAAGAAACATTTATGTTCATATCTGTTGAATAGTTAACTTGATATTTATTTTCCATATAATATTACTTGGAAAAAAATTGCAAATGACTTTATTTGAATACTACTATTTTAATTACCAATGCAATATATTGTTATAAAAAGTTTTAACTCTCAAATGCAATACCAAAATTCTACAACTGAAACAAACAAACAAATACCAATTCCAACAACAAAAATCACTAATAACTCAGAACCACCTAGTAAAAATAGTTTTTTAACTGGACTTGTTGCTGGTGCAATTGGTGCTTTTGCTGTATATCCGATTGATGTTGTTAAAACTCGTATGCAAAATCAAACAACGCCAAAAATTTATTCAAATGGTTTAGATTGTTGGAAACAATTATACAAACAATTTGGAATAAAAGCCTTTTATAAAGGTTGTGTACCACAAATGATTGGTGTTGCTCCTGAAAAGGCACTTAAATTATTTGCATACACCTCAGTAACTAAGTCTGATTCTGATAAAATGTCTACACATATGTTCGGAGGTTTAGTTGCAGGAGCATGTCAAGTAATGGTAACTAGTCCATATGAAATGATTAAAATTAATCTCCAGATGGGAAATAAAATAAACTATTTACAAATACTTAATTTGCAAAATTTGTATACAGGAGCATCTGCGTGTTTTCTTCGCGATATTCC